>Ga0157363_1001210_pt1 | contig 21261 bp, 12 predicted proteins | sample AttsexASBM1_FD_111477 | JGI IMG/M metagenome (GOLD analysis project Ga0157363, IMG submission 111477) | Fungus gardens microbial communities from leaf cutter ant in Ribeirão Preto, State of São Paulo, Brazil - Atta sexdens ASBM1 | ecosystem: Host-associated > Fungi > Mycelium > Unclassified ... | reverse complement strand
GCAAGTAATGCACAAGTTTGACGTATGGCATACGACTATTTGTCGTCTCTTGGAGACATGGTAATAAGTTGTACGTCATTGAGTTGTACTCTGACCAAAGTAATCTTTCAAATCTAATTTCAGCCACGACGGTCCTGCTGACATATACGTCTCACTAAAAAATACTAATACGCATTCTACAATAAGCCATTAGTTATAAATCAGAAGTTAGAATCTAGAAATTAACAATCACAATCGTCAATTTCCAACTTCTAACTGATTTATGATTAATGGCTTATTGTAGAATGGCTATGAAGTCTGTATTCAGAACGCGCTTACAGCGATGTTAGCTCGCTAATATATTATAATTTACATTACTACATGTATAAGATATAAGTTAGCATATTATAGATTACGCATATTATAGAATTTTAGAGATAAAAGCGCGCTTTCTGAATACGAGTCTAAGCGTAAGTGCATATAGTACCTGAAAGGTTCTGATTCGCTCTTATGTTGATCAAATTAAATTAAAGCTGATGGATTTTCTATGCTTCACAGCGGAGATGCCTTCAGTATATATATAATTCAGTGACCAGCCTCTTTGTGACTGATTCTTAAGTATATAAGGAGATGTCATGGCGATCTAACTTTTAATTTTCACGAACCATGCGCATCACTTTATTTCAGATTCTTTCATTTCATGCAAAAATAAGCCTAATTTCATTCTGTATGTATATATATCACCTCTTCGAGTATATAAAAGTTATAAACATATGATGTTCTATGCATGAGCGGTCTTACAATGCATATATGCCACAAGTAATGCATACTATCTGAAAACAGGAAAACTCTAATGTTATAATAAAAGTCTATGGTAGGCACCCTGAGGTGCCATTCTATGAGCGGAAATTTACAGTGGAACGGAATAACGGAGACCAATCACAATCGCAGAAAAGAAAGAAGAGTAATGACTGCAGAGTTGTGATTGGTCGTGCTGTTCCGTTCCGCTGTGAATTTCCGCTCATGGGACGACACCCTAAAATGCTCCTATCATTTACTCACTCTACGCGTTCGTTGAGTAAGTATGTAGATCCTATAGTCTGAGCACATTGGAGTATGCTGGCACATGCGACGAGAACAAACTTCTTATATCTGTTTGGTCTATATTTTTAATTCTAACGGAATATGCCAATCAGATGCAAGAGCTTACTGAGCGCTTAGTGAGCGGTGTAGTACTGAATGCACCCAATGTGCACAGGCTTATAAATCTAGGACTCGAGTCGACTTGATGTTGTCATCACTGTTTGATATCTAGTATGAAGTGACTGTTGACTACTGATGGTCTATGTTTGTATAGTCAAAGTTTATATAGTCAAAGATTCATTTAGTTAATTTAGTAGATATATGTCAACTTTTCGTTTAAACAACAATAAAAATTAAACGATATATTAATTAATTAATTAACGATATATTGACAAAATCTGCATTTTACAAATATTTTTATCAAGCATTAACGATTCGATAATTATTGTTTATGATGATAAATGAGACAAATTTCAAATGAGAAAAATTCGTTAAATAAAAAGTCTCGGTAAGTCAAAATTTGCATTGTATGTGTGAATTTTGTATTATTATAACTTTTGAGGAGATGTAGCTTAGTTGAATAATTACCCAATTTTTTATTATAAAACAGTATTACATATAATTGTTACATTATCTAAACATTACTACATTATTTATTAGTTATCAATATTTAAACATTCTGTTGAAAAAAGAAAATATATTTTTATTTTGTAACAATTATCTAGATTTTATTTTATTTTTATTATGTTGATGTTATAAATCTCTAAACTTCTGAATCTTTTAAGTAACAAAATAATTTATTCATATATGCATTCTTTTCATTTTATAATTAATGATTATACTTTTATAATTTAAATCTGATAAATTTTTCCTTTTTAATCTTTTTGTGATAAATAATTTCAGAATAAGATTAAAACATTCTTCATTGACACAATATGGATTATATTTGTGTCATATTATTATATATTATATTATTATTATACATTCTTTAAGATTAAATTCATATTATTATATTTAGATAAACATATGTATACATAAGTAAGATAATACAAGATAATACAGGATAATACAAATACTTTTTAGATTTTTCTTTAAGATGGATCTAATATTAGAGTTACCTAAACAAATACAAAAATTCTTATTCAAAAAAGAGCAAGAATATGGTCAGCTGAAGTTTATTTTATCTCAGGCCACAGATGAGACTTCATGTTTCGTCAATGAATTGTTAGAAGCCCTTACAAATATTGTTAAACAATTCAATATATACGATGTCAGAATGTTCTATGAGAATGACAGTTCTAAACCATGTATCAACATCTCACCAAGTGTTATTAGCTGTTATAACTATTTTTTGTTGAACACTAATTTTCAGTCACAGTCTCTTCTTATAGAAGATTTGATGCTTGGCCATATAGTTCATTCTTGGCCTACTTTATCACCATATCTCTTTATACAGGTAATTATATTAATAATGAGAATATTAACTTTCTAATTTTATTATTTCACAGATATAGTGAATATACTACATTTTGATTTTTTTTTTCAATTTGTTTAGATTTTTTGTATATAATTTATGTATATAATTATTGTTTTGAATACACTAATATACTACCTAAGCAATACAAGTCACAATAATGTTAAAATGATTCCAAAATATCATTTTGAAATCATTTTGACATTATTTTCATAATGACTTGTTCTGGTTGGACATGTATATGCATGCAAAAAATCCAATTTTAATTGCCATAGGCAAATATCACAAAATATGAAAGATACTGAAAAACGTACCAGAAGTTATATAGTCCGTAAGAGAAAAATGGTAAAATTAATTTTTGACAAAACTGATTTTTGTCGCCATTTTTAAAATTATGATATTTTTTGCATAATACAATATCTCTAATTATTCTGCGTATAAAAGTTTTAATGTAACAATATTTAAAATCAATAATTTTCAAATTATTAATTGTACTGCATTTTAGCCCATATTAATAGAAAACAAAATACCTCATTATTTATTATTTTTTTTATAATCGTATCTTATAATATTTTTATGTACCGAATAATGATTCAGTTGGTAATGAAAACACATAATAATTGCTGTAAAAAATTTTGTATTTTGCAATACTACATATTTTAAAGCAATTGTATGTTTCTTTACACCACCAATTGATTTATCTCATTATATAAAAATATTAAGATACTATTATCAAAAAATTAATAACGATTATCAAAAAATGAGATATTTTATCTTTTATGTCAAAATATTTCGTAAATTATTAATTTTTCTATCTTTTTGCCTTAATATTTTTATATGCAAAATTATGCTTAAAAAATTTATACGATTCTATTTTTTTTTAATTAAGACCTTCATATGATCTTGGAAAATTGATTTTTTCGAAAATTAATTTTACTGTTATTTATGCCCCCTCAAATCATACAATTTTTGTTTGAAGCGTTTTTCCGTATCTTCCATATTTTATAAGATTTATATATATGTAAGGCCTACAGTAATTAAAATGAGATATACTGTGTACATATATGTGTATATTTAAAAATTATAAATTATACATTAAATAATTTTATGTATATTGTAGTAAAAGAAATTGCTTATTTAGATAATTTCTTTAGTCAGAAGAGAAAAATGTATAATTTTTGTGATAAATAATCATATTTAATTTATTATAAAAATAAAGATATATATATTATTGCATATATATGTATATTTTATACTTTATTTTTATAATTATTATTAATCATTAGGTTATATACTTGTATCATTATATTTAATATGTTATATTTATGTGATTAAATTAATGATTAAATCAATACTATATACATATATGTATAGGTAATTTGGCGCATAAAGTGTGAGGACTTACTGATTGAATCGCTCATGCATTTACCATTGGATCTATGCGTGGATATTTTGGATATAACTATCAGATGTATAAACGATCTGGAAATTCTACGAGCCAAACGCTTTGTTTTCATTCTGATATCAAAATTGTATTACAGATGCCTGTGGCTGCACTTTGGCATACTGTCAAAACGTAATGTGACAGAGATCGTCTCTCAATTAGTAGCGCACTTTCAAGCATTATTAGATGTTGTCAGCTCCAAATTTGTCTCCCTCAAATCATCTAACCAGGAAAAATATCTGCAACATGGTATTCTTCTAAAAGACATGCTTCGTTACATCAGAATGTGCATGCGCTATAAGACTAAAAACTTCCCGATCAAAAATGATCGATTGAGTTTGTTCGAAATCACATATGGTAATAATGACGGCCGTACAGATTATTTTTGTAAGCTTCCTATCGACAAGGTAAAATCTATTATAGCAACACTGGATCAAGAATTGATTTGTCTGCTTCTAAATCAAATCAAGCAGGTTGATTGTTTGGAGTTTATGGACTGGGCAGAAGTCGATGATAATGAGAACATAACGATTTCGCTACAGCGAGCTATTATCATCGAGTGTCACTGCTTTATAGAGTTTATGAAGCAGAATGAATTGTTGTCGACGAATGATCATCTGCTTCACTGTCTAGAACAACTTGTAGGTCCAAAAAAACCTGAAGAGTCTGTTTTAAGTCTTGAAGAACTCTGTCACAGCATTGAAAATGGCAAATTGGATGATATGAAAGAATTGATGAAACATTACAAAAAATGGGATCTGTCTGTATTGCAGTTTATCACCAGAAAAACAGAATTATTAAATGTGCAAGATGGTAGTACTGTACTTGAATATTTTCATTATATAGTTGAACATATGAACAATTATGAAGAGAATTGCCAAATCTACACATTAGTATTGAAGATATTGACAAAGCAACAGCTGTCGGATATGTATCGTATCGTACTACTATACACAATTCAGCACTTTCATGACAATCGATTAACATTCTTGTTCAATAGTGAATACTTCAAAACGTATATAGAAAGCAATTTAAATATATCCGAACTTCAGGAATTTCGTATCATTTTGATTTTTGTTATGTTGAATCCGAAAGTAGTGTTAACTACTCTGGTGAGAATCGCAGTAGGAAGTACTGAAACAGAATACCGAAATGTTATGTTTAAAAAGCATCAAACATATTTTCTTTATGGGTTTTTCATTGCGAAATTAGACGATCATGATAACTTATTAACGTTTATTCTGAAAAATGTTTGGCTATGTGATAACTCTACGTGGTGTTATAAACAATTTGAAACTTTCATGAATGATATGCTTCAAAAAAAGGTAATGTTATAAATGTGTCAAACATTATAGATATATATTTTTATCAAATTTATTATTTACAAAAATTCTATTTATTATTTTTTATATATTAGAGCATATATATATATATATATATATATATATATATATATATATAAATTCTTTTATCTTTGTACGCGCGCGCGTACAAAGTATATTATTTTTAATAAATTGTATTTCGAAAAAATAAATTTTACAAAAAAATTGTTCAAATTAAAGTTTCGCAGTTCGAAAAGAGAAATATGTATACAATGTTTTTTGTCGCATTATATTTTTTTCTAAGATTGTGAAATATTTTTGAAATATTTTTAACAGGCAATCTTTTTCCTTTTTATTTTTCGGAGATTTGTTTAAAATAATCTATTCTACATTTTATATTAATTTATAATTAAGATTCTTTAGACGATATTGTTATAGCATATCTAAAATTGTATTCAAAATATCTGTATCCATACTTACCAATAATGTAATCAAAACACATTTCTTTAATAGTAATTTGAGTATTTTTCTTTGGTTTTTATTTTTTAATCTTGTTGGCATTGCATTTTTATTTTTATTTTTATTTTTGCATTGCTTTTTTACAGGTAATAACTCCGGACGATCTGTTAAACAATGTCTACATTCCTTGTCTGATCGATAAAATTTTCAATTGTTCGAATCTGCTGTCTATATTGATACATATGTACTCTATTCTAAAGAAAAAAATCTGCACGCACAGAACAAATTACGTATTGCTAACCACAGAATTAATCAAGAAGATGTCGATGTTAAGAAAATCCAATCCAGTGTATTTGAGAAGCATCGTAAACAATTTATTGGATCGAGGAACAATGGTATTAAATCTTGTATTCGCTCAACCGAATCTATTAACGTTGAAAAATCAGAGTGAAATTATGATAAAAGTTAATAAGTTTGTGGAACCTATCGATCAAATATTATTGGCTCCTTTGTTACAAAAAATTCTACGCGGCACTGTGCAGGACGTAATCCAGAACTATGAAAGACGTTGCTCCATCATATATCAACTAATATACACGAATTCGCAAGGTAAATCCGATTTTTTCAAATTCAATCAGAAAGCCTTATTACGTCACATGATGCTGCATGCCACCGAGGAAGAGTACAAGAACTTTGCTATCGAGATGACGATAGTATCCTGGTCTTATTTTGGCTGGGCCAACGAACTAGAGGCGTATGAAAATGTATTGCACATTACTGCCGAGGCGATGCAGCTCGCCTTAATCTTTACAGATACTTTTCCCAAAGATTCATTTGTTTCGCTTCTGCGTGCCCTCATGCACTATTGTAACGTACTCTTACTCCTCAAGCACCAGATGTACAACCAGGAAATATTTTTCAATATCCTATCAAAGACTCTATTCTCCTTGAAGAGTGCAATCAACGAGACACAATATGGCAAGATATATGACAATTTGCTGGAGCATATCAACAATATGTGCGTCGATGCAAATTCTAGGATTAAAGATTATTTTCGCAAGATCAGCGAGTTAATTGAAATACACTTTGTACGATCTGAAAAAATCGAGAAGTAAGTGAATAATAGTATTTTTTTTGATTTTTTATTTCATGAATTTTTATTTTCTGTTAGGTAATTCCCTAGTGTAGAAGACAATAAAAATAAATTGTTAAAGCTTTTGTATTATATTTTAGAATGTATATGTGATGTTTTAAAATAATACTTTCCTAAAAGTAACTTTCTGAAGGACATTTGGTCAGCTTTGTGAATATCTGTAGTTATTTAAACTCCACTGCATTTCTATAGGTTTTCATTTTTTATTACAATTTTAATATTTTAATAATTGTAACAAAATTTTGTTGATGAAAATTATGTAAAGTGACAGAACGACTAAATTTTATTAAATTGCAAAATGTAACAGATTATTGTGTTTAATTATTTTATAAATTAATTTTGTTTATTTTATATTTTTTATATTGTTTCTATTAAATCTTATGAATTTTATAAATTAAAATAATTTTGTTTTATACAATAAAATTTATAAGTAATGAAATATTAAAATATTGTTTTTAAATATTTGTTATATAAATGTACAAAAGAAAGAATAAAAATACATAGTATATTATAATAATAATTTTATAAATAGAGTGTATCAGATGAATGTTTTACAAAATATAGGAACATGTCATGTGTATCAAAAAAAAGAATTTATATATTTTAGATTAGATAAAATGTATTGTGTAGAAAATAAAACGTGATAATTTTTATGTATGTTTCAGTGAGAGTTCAGACAATTTAGTATATACGAGTTTGTCGCATCTCATTTCTACTACAAATGAAATAAGTGACATGTTCAAGGCGTACCAATTCATATGTGATTGTGTTGATAATATAATTCATCTGAAAAATAAATATTTCGTAACTGATTACCGAACAAAGTGAGATTTTATATACCTGAAAGGATAAATTAGCTTTGATAATGCATGAAGAAAATATTTGCATTGTTTCTGTTGGGACAATTTTATACATAAAAAAATATTTTTTTCAATGTTACAATCAAAGTACATCTCTTTGTGAAACTTCAGTTTCGATATATTGAATCAATCACTGTATAATATCATTAATCGTTTTATCATTAATCGTAAATCATAAGTCGTTTTTTATAGATTATTTTTTTATACTACATATTCGCTGTGTAACTGTTAATTATTCATAAAATTATGTATTGTTGATGGAACGTTTTAAAAATTCTATACAATTTTTGTGAAATATAGAAATTTTAAAGCTTCGCTTTTGTTAAAAATAAGTTTTTAAAACTTCTGTATGTTATTAGAAAGAAAAAAAATACGAATGTATTTTATTAAAATAAAAATACTTACCTTTTTTATTCTTAAATATAATTAAATATATTTTTTCAAATTTTTAAAATGTTCGATCGGCTTCCCTATAATTTTCTAACTGAATATTGATTATCTTAGTATACTTACCGTTAAATATCAAAGTGTGTAAACTTAGTCATATACAAGATAAAAAGAAAATATTTAAAAAGTTTTCTGTGCAATGAACAGTATTGTAACTGCATTTATATATTTTGTAACGATACTGCGTCTTTATTTATAATAATTTTCCAATGTATATATACGCAACAAACGTTGTAACATCAATATATATAGTTTTATATTCATTCAGCGATTTATATTTAATTAACATTGTTTCTATATTAAAATTTGTTCAAAATTTTTGATTTTTTTAACAAAATGAATATATAACATTGTACAAAAAATTCTCCTAAAAGAGTTACAATTTGAATATTGCAGTTATGATACTTTTCATTGCTTCCATTTGTTTAAATTGATTTTTATCTATCTCGGAAAAAAATCACTCTCGCGTAAATTATGATATTTTAATATTTTAGCATTTAAAAAAATAGATATATAATATGAGACGGAGGCAATGAAAGATTTCTCAACTGTGCAGAAAACTGATTCACATTTCGTCATTGCGAAAACAGCGATTTTCTATTTGCAAACCGGATCTGAGTCTACCTCGTGTACATAATGAATGTATATATGCAATAAACATGGACTGATAATTGATTAATAAAATACACGTGCAAAAGATACAAAATGAAATATAAAAAAATTTTATTTGAACCATATAGGCGAGTTTTAGCTTAATCGAGTCTTTTCCTTAATCACAATTATAAAATTTTGTCATCGTATAAACCGAGTGACGAGTAGTTCTCTAAATTCGATATCTTGACATTATATTATGAACTTAAAAGTAATAATTAATTAATTTTCTGTATAAATAATTTTAAGTTAGAGCATAATTCCGGAAAAAACAATTTAAAATGAAATCGATCGAAACAGTAAGATTATAAATATACGCTCTTTTGAGTTTGGAAAAAAAATGTATGTATACACTCAAATTTTTCGGCGCAGAACCAATTGCAAGCTATGATTTGAAAATTTTAACGTTATATTTGTGCGACAGTGCCAAATATCATGATGAGAAGTAAAAAAAGAAACAGAAAATTGCGAAGAAAGAAAAAATGTGCATTATCTTGAAGACTTCTGAGTTTAAATTTCTTGTAAAATTAAAATTCAAATAATAAAAATTATTAGATGAACAGAATTTAAGAGTCAACTTCGATACTTCTACAATAATTATACGTTTTAATTAAAAATACAATAATTATATATTTTAATTAAAAATATTTTTTTCAATAGGATAAGAAAAAGAAATTGCATTTTTTGTTCAGGAAATATTTGAAGAATGCATATGTAATTATGACTTATGAGTGCTTAACTCATTCGTTCATGACTAGATCATCATGCTGGTACTCCAACATAAAAGCGTATTAAATCTATCACTTTGTTGTCCAGTTAATAAAAAATATTCTATGATGCTCTCTTCGACCAAAAATATTTTTAAATAATTCGGATATATTTTAAGATAATAATTATTAGCAAGCAATTTTTCACATTATGCAAGGATGGTTAAAATAAAATTCGAATATTTTAAAACAATTATTAGCAAACAATCTCTCACTATGAAGGAAAAGAATAGCAATATAAATTAGTAATAAGAAAATGATTCTGCATTGTAGCATTTTAGTTTCATTTACTCATATAATTTTTCAACTTATAATAAGATTCTACACAATTATGCACGAAAGAACGAGACTGCACTTAGTCCAGTGTGCAATGCACATTTTCTTTTTCTTTCACGAATAAAAGATATTCACTCTGAAATACTTCGCATTTCTTTCGGAAGTTTCAAGATAATTACCTTTTATTATATTTATATATATATATATATACTTCGACTCGCTATATTATATATTTACAGATTCTTCACATTGTAAAAAATATATAACGCATTTCGTACTCAATATATCAGATATATATATGTATATATACGCAGGTAATAGTACTGAAAGGCCGATATACACATATCTAAATCGTGGTGTTTTTCTTTTTTTTCTCTTTATCTTTTCACCAATTATTAATTAATATGTGCGTGACCCGATTGCATGACAAATGCACATGTGTCTGCAGCTATATGTGAATTACAGTGTGTATGTCTTTGCATATTGCATCTTTCTCTTTCGATCTTTTTCTTCGACTGTAGGAAGATAATAACTGATTCCGATCATAAATAAAGTGAACAATTAAGAAAAGAAAAACAATTCTGGTCCTTAGATGTATGATATGCTGGCCGACTCCAGGCATGGCGCAATCCTTTTTCTTTTTTCCTTTGACGCTTCTCCGCCGGTGATAGCTCCCCAAATAAAAACGATTCTGTTATTAGAATTCAGTCGTAGATCATTCATGCGGCAACGGTTTTCAGACCACCGCCTTAAAAAAATAGCGTGCGCAATCTCGCAAATCTCGTGAATTGGACGCGCGAGAGGCACGCGGTGTGGCCTCTCTTCATATAAATATATAAATAGATTTTTCAAGTATATCAAATACTTGGTGAGCTATCTAGGCAGACGACGGCCTTGTGATCCGTACTTCATACCATATGTGTATGTATGTATGTATACATGTTTCGTATGTATAAAACAGGGCGAAAAACGCAAGGAAGTGTACAAGTCAGGCGACGACGATCAAAACGCTTTATAAAGAGGCCTTCCGAAGCAGAATGAAGACTTCGATTATTGTTATCCGATATACAAAAGGTGCGATGTTACGACTACGGGATCACAGCGAGACTAAGAATTTTCCATGTTATTGTGACAAAATAGCGGCTTCGTGAAACCACTCCGTCTGTTGTTATCCTTCATCTCTTGACGCGCGAACCGCGAGATAACTCACGACCGCGATTTCCGGCGCCTCAGCAAATTCTTTTTTCTTTGTTTTTTTTCTTTTCTATTAAGGCCCGGAATTAAAACTACAGAGAGCACCATTCAAAAAAAGTATACCGAAAGGGTCTTTGCGTTATTCAACGCAACATTAAACGCTTGTTCGAAGTATATGAACAATTATCTCTTTCCGATACCTAAAAACGATCTAACTATCAATCGTAGAAATACTGTACATCAGTTCATTCTCATCTTTTTTTTATTTTTTTTTTTTAACTCTTAATTCTCGCAATTTTCTCCAAAAGTTGGAAAATAGTATCGCGTATACTATTCAGACAATACAATTTGCGTTAAAATTTATAATGCCGCGTTTACAAATTAGAATTGGGAGGGCTATACAAAATTATAAATACATCTTTGTCAGAAGCGAAATATCCTTCAGTAAAATCAGTAGAAAGATATTAATGTCAAACGATCTTCGTCAATTTTTACTTTTGCATTTAACCCTCGGATGTGCTTTCTAAATAATTCTTTCGAAAGTTTAAAAGGACTCAAAGTTCAATTAAATATAATTTGAATTCTTCTAAAAATTAAATCTAGAAGATAGAAAAGATTCGATCTCAGTGAAAATATCATGAAAAAGTAAAAATAATTGCTCCAATAATGCATCCAAGAGTTAAATGGCAATACATTGAACAATATATATAAATGTCGTTACGATGTGTTCGTCGAGAAGCGGTGTTTATCTGACAATACAATTTTGATTACATGAGAAAAATTACACATTATCTGCCAGTTATTCATAAAATTAATCGAGCATTTTAAAAAAATTTTGTCAAATCTTTTATTATGATAAGAACAAAACGGAAAAAAAATTTATACGTTTTTGAAATTTATATGTTTTCAGAAATGTGCAAGTAATACATCTATAGAAATTGCAATACATAAAAAATAGAAATAAAAATGAATGAATATCTAAAGAAATAATTTACAGAGCATAATTATATCTAATTAGAGAAATGATTGTGAAATAATTTAAAAAATGCTATAATCTCATCTATAGAATTTCTTCATATTGCAAATTCAATAAAGTTAATACAGTAATTGCACATTTCTAAAATAAGTGTGTAATTATTTTCGAAATTTTTAAATTAATCAATTTTATGAAGAATGTCTTTGCTTCTACATCCATCGATTATTTTTTACATTCGAAACTCGACGACAGTTTTAAACGATTCTTGGATTTCTTCTCTTCGAAAGCAAACAACGAAAAGTATTGTAATTGTATTTTAGAATATTCACAATTATTTTCTTTTGTGGAATATTACGAGGAATTCTTAAAGAAGTTTTATTCGGATTCTGTGATTTTTCACGAGGCCTTAAGGATAAAAAAAAATTTTTTTGAAAAGAAGTCACAGTCTTGCTATTACGATACTTTTCACATTGGTGTAGTCATTATGAGCGATGAATAAAAGCACGTACGTGATTTTTGCAATTGAAGGGATCAATGCGAAAAACCGCACCTTCCGGAGATTTCTAATTCTACTATTGTGCTCTGTCATTGGTGTATAAGATCACTCGTTAAAAGAAATCATCATCAATCCCATAGTGATCGAATGTGCAGTCTGCGGCCTATTGTAGTACAAATTTTTTTTTACCGTATAAAGCTTACAAATTACGAGTTTAGATTGACATTATTACATTAACTATCTCTTTACGAAACGTTTTTCTTAATATTTTCCCGTCATCGTATTTACATAATATCATCTGCAATGTTACATTTCAATAAACTAGAGGCAAGTCTTTAACTCTGGCCCTTAGTTATTAATTTTGTAATCATCACGATATATTAATTTGCTCACTTCTGCACATATGAGTTTGCAAATACGGTATTGCGTATCAAACATCTTGAAACAGACATAAAAACAAAACAAAAGTAAAGTATTAGTACTTGTTACACAATGGATCACAAGAAATCTCACAACAGCTGGATTATCCGTTAACCACTGAGGTGTCGCGTACAAAACTTCATTCTCAGTGCCTTTCCTTTATGCACAGTAATAATAGTTCAATGTTAGGACTGTACAACCGACATACAGGATGATTTTGATCATTTGAAATACCTTGAAATATTTTGAAATATTTCAGAACCAAATCATTTGATACAAAGAAACAAATATCATTAAAATGATCCTCAAATTGAATAATTTGTTTCTGAAACATTTTTTTATGTGTATCCTTAATAATGAAGACATTTCAAATTATTAAAGGTGAAACACCCTGTGTATAAATGTCACTAACAACGTCTCGTACAAAAATGTTTAGACAATAGGTATCTCGCTAATCAGCCTCCTTAGCTTAAATTAACACAGAACAATTGCACAGAGAAGAGTACTCTCAAAACCAAACCACTTTCATCGAATCAGATGGATTTGATTACATAGCCTTCGCACGACTGCATACAAATTATGCGTTATAGGATTAAGCTTCACTCAAACATTTAGTTTGGCTCGTTATCGCTGAAACTATCACTATGCTAGAACGACCATCACAGTGACTCCTTCAAAGTGCGAATAATCTTTCTTTTTTTTCTGCGCAGCACCTAAATCTCCATTTATGGACGAGAACGCGAACCTACGTGCGACAGTTCTGTCTGAAGTTGAGCAGAAAGCCGATATCGAGTTTGGTTTTACGATTTTCGACACCTTCTCCTTTCTCGCGAGCGGAGTATTGGTCCTTTTGCCGAGGAAAAGTTACCTTTTGCTCGCTCCTTCTCTCTTAAATCTTATCTATACTATTTATATATATATATATATGTATATATATATATATGTATATATATTACAATAATATTACATACATAATATTATTCGCGTATAATAAAATATCTGTGTTTAACAGCCGTCTCTCGCCGGACGGTCTTCCGAAAGTTAGAAAAGAAGAGAACCATAGTTTCCATTTTGGAAAATTCATACAGCGTCCGATATAAGTTAACCTTGACAGATGCACGGCACATCTCAAGGTCGATAGAACATCCAAAAGATGGTTCTTCGAAAGGAGATCCTTCAGGACGACGTAACACATTGACGAGAGCTCTGCCCATAAGCCACTGTACACTGTATCATCTTTCCTTAGCATGTTCCTCAGCAGGCCAGGTAAGAGATGCAAAAAGAATTCCTTTAGCAGAACGGCGAAAAACCATATCGTCGAGTTAACGTCGATGAGCTCTTTTCCCGAAGCACTGTACACACTGTATACCTCCATCACCTTAGTTCGGTCCGCGGGTAAATAATCCGGGCGAACGTCGATTTTGATTAAGTATTAGAGGACGCTGCAACAGCAATAGGTCTTCTTCTCCTTCTCAGGACTGAAGTTCATCTCGCGCACAATCTCGGCGAACATCTCGTTGACGTTGGTACGATTCTTGGCGCTTGCCTCGACAAACGGACAGCCCCAGAGTTGCGCGAGCTGGTGGCCTTCCTCAGTGCCGACCTCCCGTTGGTGCTCCAGGTCGAGCTTGTTCGCCACAAGTAGCACCGGCACGCGTTCCGTACCCTTGACGCGTGTGATGAGCTCCTTCATCGCCTTGATATCCTGAAAGGTTTGATGATTCGTCAAGCTATACACCACGACGAAACCTTGACCGTTCTTGATGTACAAATCGCGCATCGACGCGAACTGCTCGGTGCCGGCAGTGTCAAGGATCTCGAGGACACATGGCGAGTTGTCCACCTCGATCTCTTTGCGATAGAAATCCTCGATTGTTGGATCGTACTTCTCCATGAAGCAACCGGATACGAATTGGACGGTGAGTGCGCTCTTGCCCACCCCGCCCGAGCCGAGGACCACCACCTTGAACTCGCGCATCTCGCCGTCGTCGTCGTCGCCGTCGGCTCCTCCGCGCCTCCTTCCGCGACGTCGCCACCACCACCTCCTAGACGTGTCCAGGACCGCGCCGGGGTGTGGAAAGTCGTTTCACTCGAAAAGAAAGAGAGAGAAAGAGAGAGAGAGAGAGAGAGAGAACAAGAGAGAGAAGGAGAGAGAGACACGGAGCAGAGGAATGGAGAGAGAGCGAGAGAGACAGATAGACGGAGCAAGATTGTCGCACCTTCTCTCACGAGTATATACACTTCACTTCCACTGGCTATCAGCTAGGCTATGGACACGAGGTTCCTTTTAGCTCTCGTCCTCGTCTTCGCCTCGTCGCGACGGCAATCCGTGCCCGTCCTCCTCCTCCCGATCGCGAACAAAGGCATCGACGAAACTGGCCGTAGTCTGGCTGGCGGACGAGACGAGAAAGAAAGAGAGAGAAAGATAGACGGATCACGCGAAACGAGAATCGACCTGCGCCGTCTCGTAGTTAGGCTGCCTGGATATTACGGCGACTATACAGCTACGCCAGGACATGACGACACAGGCCGTCTCTCCGCACGTTCTATACGCAGGCACGTATACGACGACACAGCTCTCATCCGTGCCTGCCTGCTTGCGCTCGCCTGTCGTCTACCTCCTCTTCCTGCCTACACCCCTTCCCCCTCGAACTCCGCTACACCGACTGCTCAGCCGCGATCTGACGTGCGCGACGCCGCCATCTTATTGTCGCCGTCAGGCTTTTCTTCGAATGAACGTCACGTCGTCGCGCAGATCATCGACTGTTCGCGTACTCTAGATGTCGTAGGCCTCGAAAACACGCTACGTATTCACGGAAAGCCCGTATATTGCCTATATGTATTTGCAACCGTTGATTGTGCACCGGAGACGAATGACGTAGCGCTCTGTTCTATTAAATTCAGAGACTACTTTGATTCCCGTTTCGTGCAGTAAATTTGAATTAACAATTCCTTTGGCACGATTTTATTGAGGTTTAAATAAATTTGGAGTGTTTATAGACTGCAACCGAACTCCGATTTAACTTAATCGGTGGTTAATTCAACTTTTACTCGATGATTGCTTGTAAATTTCTAATCTGATATCTTTCTTTTCGTGTGTCGGACAAAAATTAATAATTTTGTAAATATTAATAATAAAATAGCGACAAGTTATATTTAGACATTGCACGCAATGGAAGAAATATTAGGAATAAATGCCAGACTTAAAAAATTAGAAAATGAATGTATAGAAATTTATAACTTACAATGGATAAATAAGATAAATATTACGTTTAATTTTTATTCCTAATTTTTTATTTTATTTATTACTAATATTATTTATTATATAATAAATATTAATTTATTAATATTTACTCTTGTTTTTAATATTATTTCCATTGTTCCATACAGCATACATTTTATCTGATAAGAATGTACGTCCTTAAAACAAGTAGAATCTTCTCTGGATGTCTGTAGGACATTTCTAAAAGATTTATGTATAAATCTTCTTTACTCCATAAGTTAAATTAATAATAAATTCGATCATTTGCATTACTAGATTAGATAGTTCATATTAAAAACTGCTACATGTGAAATTAACAAAGTTAAATACAAATCATATAAATACTTAAAACAATTAAATTCAATAATAATATTATTATCATGTTATTTAGCAGAATATACACGTATTATTTCATTGTGAAAGTCTATAAGTAAACAAGCTAACATTTTTAATGTCGTTTTACTGTCAATCCAGTAAACGAGAATGAAGAATGCGTATTTTAAATGAAAAAATTTTTTTGGATTGAATTAAAAAACTATATTTTCTATCTAAAATTTTCAATTAAGCAATAATTATGATCCATTTTTAAGAACTGAACTTATTTTTGGATTGAAAGCATAGAAAATGTGCTTCTTATTCATGCAATTCCTATAAATGAATAAAAAGGTATTAGGCATTGAAGTGGATTCAGATTTTCAGAGCGAACGTTGAAATGAATCTTTTTTAATTCATTTTAATTGATTTTAATTCATTTTAATTCATTTTAATTTTTATTTATTGGAAAATAATATTAAGGATGTCATTTTGATATCAAAACGACAAATAACATCGACTTGTTTACATGGAGTTTATTATGTTATGCCACTAAGATATTTTTATGTCAAGCAATCTTTGATGTGCACTAATTCAATATAGTGCGACTGATCGAATTCATCATGAAATTAATCGAACTTTGGCCGCAGTCATATCGCATTCGAAAAAAAATCCCGTGATTTCCTTCCTTTTTTGCAGTGTCGCGATTCAAATGTATCAATAAAAAAATGATGTATAAATGACGAGTTAAAAATAATCATTGGTAGCCGGACTGTAATTATACCTTCCAGTACCCGTTTCAAATTGCTGTAAGCAAAAAATATCTCGCTCCATAATAATCGACGGTAAATAATCATGACGGAGTGAAGTTATGCGCGGCTCACTCCGTAGGTCGTGGCAGAAAATCGCCGACTTCAAGATGCGTTTTCAAACGGATCGCATGTCGATTGGCCACTCCGACGAGTTCGGGCCAATCGCGTGCCACCATGGCGATCGGCTCGAGAAACACCTGTTCCTTTCGATTCCTTGTATTACCCTGTACTTTCCGCACTCATGATTTTGTCTTCTTTTTGTTTCGAATCATAAAAACAGCGTTGAACAGATAGATATATAACTCTGAAATTTATTTCAGTTACGACTTCCATACTCTCAGCCTTCATCTCCACTAGACGCGGAAATAATAATAATAATATTCGGGTATCTAAATTTCGTCTGTAAAAAGAGTACAGAAGAAATAAACTCGCCCATCTTGTAGCATTGATGGCGAGGGGAGAAGGGAGGGAAACGATCAGCCGTGAGCCGAGAATGGAGAAGCTTCCCTTCGTCCACCGGATGCGAATGTCACTCTCTCATATCAGAGACAACGCTATCCACGACCTTGCCGAGGAGCAGCCGAAGAGGAGTGAGTTGCATCTCTCATAGCATTCGTGTTGTAGAATACTTATTACATACTAGTATGCGTATATATACGCGTATGTCTGGCGCTGCTACACGTATACATGGTTACTCGTGACATCGTAAATTCACTGAGGTTATACCGCGCACAAACGGTACATCCACGGTACACTGACTCTAAAAAAACAAATTAAAAACTTTAAGATATACTCTCGTTGACAAGGGACGAGCGGCAGAGTAAGAATGATCGTGATCGCACCGAGTATAACTATTTATTCTTCTATAAATTATGAATTTTAATTTATATCCATTGTAGGTATTTTTTATAATAAATTAGATATAATTAATAAATAATATGTATAAATATAATTTATATTAATATATAATTATTATATAATTATTATATATTATTATATATTATATAATAATTATATATTAATATATAATTATATATTTAAATAATAATTATATAAAATATATTAATATATTTTGATATAATAGTATATAATAGTATAATAGTATAAAGATTATAATTATAAATTGAAAATAAAATATATGCTGGATATAACATTCATATTTTTATTGCTCAGAGCATACAAGTTAGAATATGTTATTAAAGAACCGTAATAGGATTTCATAAATGTTTAAAGAACCATAACACCGCGATGCCACTCAGCGTTGCAACAATGAGCTCTTTAATGACTAATTGGCGTAATTTAAGGTATTTCACAAATGGGAGATAGAACTTTGCAGAACTGATATAAGTTACTTCATATTTTCAAAGCAATTTCTACGTCAATTACTAGAATAATAATTTATAAAAATAAAAATCGTCGCAGCATCATAATAATTTTGAATTTATGTTAAGAACATACATATCAACAAATAATTATTATACGTATATTTTTATAATAATACGTATAATAATTATTTGCTGATATGTATGTTACAAAATAATTGTGATAAAAAGATGCATTTTTAATTTATCTTTAATAGAAATTTAAAATTGTTATGAAGATGCTGCGACGATTTTTATTTTTACAGGATGTCCCAGAATAACCGCCAAATATTTCGTGTACTGAACGGACTAAACTGAATAAAAGATTCCTCTATCATTGCAATTTTCGCAATAGTTAACAAGATATTAATTAAAAATGACTGAATATTGATTTTCAATAATTCTTTATTTAAACACTATCAACTTTACAGAAAAGCAAGAAGAAATAAAAATTGTTTACTTTCTTCTCATAGAGCTCTAAGAATTTTTTTTATATATTGGCAACTATTTTTATCAACATGAGAAAAATTCTGAAAAAATTTTCAAAACTCTATGAAAAGAAAATAAACAATTTTTATCTATTGCTGTTTTTTTTTTTAAAGTATTTGATGATAGTACTTGAATAAAAAATTATTGAAAATCAATATTCGGCAATTTTTAGTAATTAATATCTTGTTAACTATTGTGAAAATTGCGAATGGTAGACGATTTTTCGACTCATGTCAGTTTAGTCCACTGTACCATCACATGAAATATTTGGCGATCATTCTAAGACACCTTGTGTTACATACATGTTGCAATATGTATACTATAAATATTATATTATCGCAAAATAATGTAATAAAAATTCATTTGTGAAACAATGTGAAAAGAGATTCATTTATGTTATATTCGTTTGTGATATACATCATACATTAATTGTGTAAGATATGACACAAATAAATACAAACGTATTGTGCGAATGTATGTTATAAAGTACAAAAAGTTGGTATAAAGAAATATGTTTTAAACAGTTCAAAACATGTTTAATCAATTTTTAAACATGTTTTTTAATTAATATTTTAAATATGTTTTTTTATAATACATTTGAAGTATGTTTGAAGCATTAAAAATAAGTTTAAGAAGAAACACCATGTTTTATTTTAAAAAAAAACTAGCCTTTGCCAATCCTGATACAAATGAATGTACATGTCTCCACATTGAATCTATTCGTCCTACTTCGATAAGTTTGGGCATATAGACGAATGTATTTTTAGCCTAATCGCAGACAACATACGATCATTTTCTTCTTACTTAGCATACCGCTATCATAATCGCTACCGACCGGCTGACTCATCTCGCACACATTACGAATTACTCCCGATGACGAATGCATGCTGACGAACTATTTCCGTGATCATCAGTCGCGCGATAACGCAATTTGCACTATCAAAAGGAATTGCAAAAGGGAAAAAAATAGAGATTGATCTGGTGTAACATTTCTATTAAGAAGACAGCTTCTATCGAATATTTTCTTCATCTCTCTCTTTACTTGCGAGCATTCTTAAACTAGCAACTTAGTACATCCTTAAAGCTATTCACAAAATTAATTAATCATATAAATATTATAAATATATGCTACACCTATATTTATTATATTTTTTTATTGTTTTGTTTTTTTATTGCATAATTTGATACAAATTTCAAATTACTCTATCTGCTGGAAATTAGAGCGTGATAATTGCTAATTGTATAAAAAAAAAAGGATAAATCGATGGCCTTGAAATAGATCAAGGAAAAATTGACGGTACCCAGTCGGGAAATGTTCATTGCCGGAACGCAAGCCGAACTACCTAAGCTCGTCTTTTCCCGTTGTTTCATTGCTTGTCGGTTGCCCGTTAGTTCGTTCCGCTGGTTAGGAGCCGAGGGCACGTGTTTTCGATTCTTTTACCACGCCGTTCTTCTTCCGCCGTGAGTACAAAAATCACTCTCTAATCGCAGGCGCTTCCCGCCAACATTGTGATAAGTATTCTCACATTATCCAGTTATTGTCGCATTTATAACGATGAATGTTTATTAATGTTCACGTAGCTGCGTATCTAAAATTAGAAGCTTTTTATTCACACATAAGATGACACATATATATATATATATATATATATATGTACCAAAATTCTATTTTAATTTTCTAGACTCAATTCAACTAGATTAATTGTGATTGGTGTTTTCAATCGTAATTTTAATTGATCTCGATTCGAAGAGATTCTCTGATCAATTCGATACAAGAGTCTGCCAGTGTACGATGAAGAATCTACTGGATATTTTTAAACATGTCGTGAAATCCGAGAATTGTCGCTCGCTGTAAACAAGATCTGAATAAACTCGTGCCTTGATTGGTGATATCAGTTTTTATGAGGAGCTCTGACGTTGTCGATCAATCAGTCTGTAAGTTTTGCTTCCGCAATACGCTGCAAATATATTTATTAGGATATATCGATAAAATATCGTCAATAATTATAGATCATGTTGAAGAG
>Ga0157363_1001209_pt1 | contig 21275 bp, 16 predicted proteins | sample AttsexASBM1_FD_111477 | JGI IMG/M metagenome (GOLD analysis project Ga0157363, IMG submission 111477) | Fungus gardens microbial communities from leaf cutter ant in Ribeirão Preto, State of São Paulo, Brazil - Atta sexdens ASBM1 | ecosystem: Host-associated > Fungi > Mycelium > Unclassified ... | reverse complement strand
TGTAAACAATAATTACGTTGAAAAGTAATGGTACATTCTTGTAGCAAATAAAATGTACTTTCATGTCCTTTCAATTATATTCAAATATCTCTTCTCGTTTACGAGTTACATGCAACTGCATTACTTTTCAGCCGACTCACTATCTTTTTTATTGATTATTTAGAAATATATAAAGTTTTAATAATGGTAGTAAAAAATATATGCAAAGATAGAATATTTTTGACTGGATAAACATGTATCGGTAAAAAGATATAATTGTGCCTTTTTATTAGTCATCTTAACTCATTCATTGTGTAAAGCTGATAAATGGTCTTACTGATGACAGGCCCGAGCCGTCGTTTCTTGTCAACTTGAATATTTGCTAATAATTGTTCGCCATTCTTACCAGAATTCCCCAAAGCTGTAATTAAAATTTGCGGTGAGGCATAATGCTCCACAATTGCCATGGCTTTGTCGATGGACATGCCTTTCAATTGTAATAATTGACGAATAAACATCTCGCTCACTTTGAATGTCTGAAAGGAAATAATATTGATAAATTTAAGCATTTTTTATAGACATCATGTAGAAAATTTTTACATACTCTTTGTTTAGACGATGCTTTATTGAATTCTTTGAACTCCATAAGACGTACTGCGCTACCTACATTGTCTGTTTGGATAAGGAGTTCTTTCTTGCATCCAACAAGTCTCTTATCCTAATGTAAAATTATTATTTATCATAAAATCTATAAACATTAATAAACATTTATATGCATAATTATACAGTATTTTTTGCATACCTTATAAAGTTTGATTAAAATCTTTGTTATACATGATAAGTGTAACATAGAATCTTTGTGATGCCTTGTATATTTTACAGTAAAGCTGTCTTGTATCAAACAATTTACAGAGGCTTGTAACAATGATGAGAGCGGTACAGAATATCGGGAATTCTTATCAATATTTTCTATTATATACATCAAATTTTCAATACCAGATTGCTTCAATCGAAACTGAAATATAGAAAGAAAGACTGTATGCATAATCAAATACCCAAGAAAATCAAGAATGTACTAAAAAATAATTACATTCCTATAATACCTTTTGTTCATGAAACCTTCCGTCTACAATACTTGCACTTAAATCATCCATTCGCTTCCGCTCTATTATGTAAGGCACAATTAATTCATCATTAGTTTTTCGACATCTGGCTATCCACGCGAAATCACCAATCTTCAAACGACGTACTTCGAACAGTACACCAAGCTGTGTCAACTCTGCGATCGTAGCATCATGCTGAGGCTTTGTTTTCCCACTAGAATATATCCCACATAGCTAAAAAGCGTCTTATGTTAATAGTATAAATTGCAGTCGTACCATAAATACTCACCCACAAGTTTCTTGAGTATCCACCAATAATATAATATCAAAAGTATTCGGTTCAAAGGAAATTTGTCTATCAGCTTCCTTCGGTCCAATGTCATTTGCGTTTACCAATTTTTCCGGCATATTCTTTTTGGTATTTTTAGCTTGTTTAGACACTGATGTCTTTTCTTGTACTTCAACTGTTTGACATTCTTTTACAAGTTTCTTTCTCGACGTGGCTGTATAATCTTCATTACTGCCAGACTTGGAGACACAATCGTCAACTACTGTGGTGGATTCCTGTCTTTTGTACTCCTCCAGCTTTTTATCCAGCATCGAACATAGCTTTGTACCAAAGTGCTGCAGGATTATGCACTCCTTACCAGACTCCAATGGTAGTGGATATCGTTTCAATGAGTCTAAAGCCTTCGCAAAATGATTATGCAGCTCTGAATTTCGGAGCACCGCTTCGTTCCTCCATTCTTCTAACCAGATTTCAAATAAACGATTCGGCCTATCTGGCACAATTTTAATCCTCTTCATTTCCACATAAATTAAATACCTTATAATATTTCATATTTGTTTATAAACAATGTTGCGAACATATTTCAAAAAGCGCAGCAAATTTTCGACCCAAAATATTAATCATTTCTATTCAATTTCTACTTTAATTTTTTTAAAGCTTAAAATGTATTTATAAAATAATGAAGTAATTTATCGTACAATCTTTTCTGATCAAAGAATTCATATAAATTAATATAAATTAATTTCATTAGTCGTAAATGCAAAATTGAATCAAACAAGGTTAGATTCAAGATTAGATCTCATTTGATAGCAAACTACTAGTAACTGCGCACTCTTATAATGATGCACTGATTTGACTGGCCCTTTTCAGCCCAGTGATCTTTATTTGGAAGTGTGGTACTTCTACAAGAAATCGGAAATCCACCGGCCAAAAGAACAAGAAGCAGAACTACGGACTCTCGATTATGGGCCGTGGTTACTGGTGGTTACCAGCAAAGAGAATCAAGGGAGAATGAAACGGATAGCGTTCTCTTTTCTGATTGGTTCAACTATTTATCCGCTCACTTCTGGAAATGTGCCTGTACATATATACACACACATAATACTAGAGCTGCGTTTCGTTTCACGCATGATGCGCATCATTTACCCTTGTTTAACATTCTGTGAATAACAAGGATAAATAATGCAGCATCATACGTGAAACGGAACGTAGCCTAGTACGATACAATACTAGTATGTAGCACCGTATGTTCCATCACGCTTCTATCATATCTTCTACTCACTCCAACAAACAATGGCTTCCGGCTGAATTTGCTCTTGATTTTCTCTGGTTACCAATGATTATTGCTAGGTTTTCCAGATCCCAAAGCGCCAACTTTCAGTGCTCAACGCGCCAACAACAACACAAGTGTTTTCTTAAAAGAAAATACTATATTGCAAAATAAATTTCAACAATTTATATCACTTGATTTATATTCGTTAGAGTCTTTAATATATTAATGCAGTTTGATTTTATTTCATTCTATGAATATAGTCACGCGATGTTGCAACCGCTTTGAAGCATTTTTTAACTGATCAATTTGTAAAATTATTTCTTCTAATTGGTCTATCAAATGCTTCAAAGCATTTGTAGCGAGACTTTGACCATAGCCTATATGTGCAACGTAAGCTTTGATCCAAAAATTAATTAACAAATTCTTTGTTTTCAAATACGTAACTTCAAATTTATAAAGAAGAAAAGAATTAAAAACTTATTTTCCTCGTTAAATATTGTATATAATGTACTCTATCAATTTCTATTTGATAGCATTTATTTGAGCGTTGTAGACTCAGACACAATAATAATTCAAATACACTATTTGTAAATAGAAGTGAGAGATGAATGTATGTGTTAACGAATCAATTGGATACATTGTCATAAATATACAGGTTATGAATTTAATTTAAGCGCGAAAATTTACATTAGCTTTGCTCGGTCTTTGAATCCGGATCGAGCAGCTCAATTGGCTCTAGAAATGTTAATACCGAACGCAGATAAGAGGACATGTAGCAGAAAGATGCGAGTTGCCGAACGATTTTCGAAGTAAAAGAGCAAATGAACGCCTCCGCTTTGTAATGCCGAACGCACCTACTGAAAATTTCTCTATAAATAGCGCTAATATTTGCTGCACCTGCAACGGCTGCAACTTGCACTGATTTGCACCACGTGTGCGCATGTAAACAATATTGTGTACGTTAAAGGTTAGGAACTCTCTCATTTCAATCAGCAGCAATCAGTAAGATACAATGGAGCCAGATCAAGAGAATGATCAAGGTGGACTTCGCGTTGACGGTAGACGAGCGTTGGAATTAAGGCAAATCCGTATGCGGATGGGAGTATTCGGGCAGGCCGATGGTAGTGCATATATAGAACATGGCAACACAAAAGTTCTAGCAGCGGTATATGGTCCTCGTCAGGTACAGATCAGTTTTAAAACATTTCCATAATTATTGTAAAAACGAACTAGTAATTACGTTTATATATTTTTATTGAGAAAAGTTATAAACGAAGTTGAAAGCTTAGTTCCACCTGTGTAATATTTCAATTTCGGCTTAACTTATTGTTCTTTTCTGTATCTTTTTCTAGTTTTTAGAATTAGGAAGATAAAGAATAAATTGAACTGAGATTAAAGTTAATCTTACATTGATGGAACTGGAACCTAAGAAGTTGTAATTGTAACTTTTAAAGATCAGGAAGTACACATGATGTTATTTTTTACTTTTCTATAATCACCTTATTTTTCTATTTAAAGCACGAGTATATTTATTTAGACTGAATTTCTTTAAGAGAAATATTTCTTTAAAGAAAGATATTTCTTTAGCCTAAATATTTATCTTAATTACTGAATTATTCTGACATTTATTTTGAGAGACACCATACAATATTTATATACTTTTTATGATTTAGTCAAGAAGCAGTGCATCAAGGAATAGTATAAAGGCTATCATAAATTGCCAGTACAGCATGGCTGTGTTTAGTTTTACCTCTGGCGAACGGAAGCGAAGACCCAGAGGAGATTGGAAATCACAAGAGAGGTCGGCACAATTACGTCATGCCATGGAGGCTATAATACACTTAGAACTATATCCACGCTCTCAGATCGATGTCTTCGTAGAAGTTCTACAGGTTGACGGCAGTGATTATTGTGCATCCGTAAATGCTGCGACGCTTGCATTGATTGATGCCGGAATTCCAATCAAGGTTAATTTAAGGAGACAATTTTGTTCTTTTGAAATAAAATGTGAAACATACCATTATAAAATAAATTTCTGATTACAGAATTATGCCATCGGCTGTAGCATAACTCTTCTTAATAAGCCATCGGTAGAAGATGAAGATAAAACGTTAGCCACAGGAGTATTGGATGCGAACTATGTAGAGGAATGTTCACCAGGAGTTACTTTGTCTGTTGTTGCATTAGCAGGAACGAATAATGATATTGAAGTGGATGGGAATGGTTTGATAGTAGTAGCACATGGGGCAGGTCAGAGATTACATTTGTCACGTTTGGAAACACTCAAACAACGTGTGTTACAAGGTTGCCAAGATATAAAGAATATATTAGACCATGGCGTGAGGCATCATTTAACTGCAAATCTGTTGCCTTCATTTCTGCATAATTCACTTGACTAAGAAAAAGAGGAACAATTATATTTGATATTCTGTAAGAGATTTTTATGTAATTATCTCACTGTATATAAACTTCTAACTAATAAAAAATTGCTTTCTTAAAAAAGTTTCACAATTTTATATCTCTTAAATAGAAAAATATTATTTCGTTATTTCTCTGTTAATTAATATCTATTTTTATCAAATGTACATTCCTCGAAAAGCGGAATTAGATTGTAGCACCAGGATATCGTTCCATAATCATACTAACTCCCTGTAAAAAAAATATCAAAATTACAAATCCAAAAAAGGAAAAGAAAATTTATATTAAGATTATCATAAAAGCTAATTAAGATTTTTATAAAAATTATTTGCATTATAATGTAACATAAATCTTTATTTACTTGTCCGCCAGCAGCACAAGCCGCGATAACTCCAAATTGTTGATCTTCTTTAATAAGTCGATTAGCGGTATGCGATGCTAACCGTACTCCAGTGGCGCCAAATGGATGACCGATTGACAAGGATCCTCCCCAAGCATTCCATTTGTTTAGATCTGGTACACCCACTTTCGAACTCTTCTTTAAATACTTTTGAGCGAACAAATCAGAATCCATTGCTTTCAGATTAGCACAGATCATTCCTGCAAACGCTTCGTGTATCTCCCACACTCCTATATCTTTCATAGTTAATTTTGCTTTATCCAGAATCTACAAGCGTGATTTATATAAATTATTTTATTCAATTACATAAATAATATGTAATAATTATAGGAATTATATACTTTCGGGATTGCGTATAATGGTCCTAGAAGTAGTTGATCAACTGGATCTTGAGACACATAAATAAAGTTTCGCAAGTATGCCTTAGGTTTCAAGCCAAGTTGGAGAGCTTTCTCTTCGCTCATTATTAGTGCCGCCGACGCACCATCGGTCAAGAAAGATGCGTTGGCTGCAGTAATTGTTCCATAAGGTTTAACAAACGCAGATTTCAACTTTGCTAATTGTTCTTCCGTAGATACGCGAATGCCGTTGTCCTTATCGACAACTTTATCAACGTTTGGTACTGCAATACAGAAGAATAAAACAAAACATATAAATATGTAAGTTAAGTATTGAATGAATAAAATATGAATGTATAAATTAAATATTGAAATATTAATCCACCTTTATAAGGGACTACGTCCGACAGCAGTCCCTGTTGCTGTGCTCGTGCAGCTAAAATATGAGAACGCAATGCATAATCATCTTGTTCCTTGCGTGTAACACCAAATGCCGCTGCTAAACGATCTGCGCTATGTCCCATAGTTTCATTAGTTGAAAACTCTGCCACAGCTGGTAGCTACACAGGCATAAATTTTTGTAAGATATTTAAAAAATTAAGAAAAGAAAAGAATTCTTATTATTATTTTTACACATATTTGTGAATATAATATTCATATATAAAGTACATTTTCTTGAAAAAAAAAAAATAAAGAGATCATACATCAACTTACATCTGGTATGAAATGATTTGGTCTGATACTGGCCAAGAGAGCTAATTTATTTGGTAGAGTTTTTGCTTTATTGGCTTGCAGCATCAGAGATCTCATGGATCGATTAAATCGAATTGGAATATCTGACATAAATTCTACTCCTCCTGCTATAATAGCGTCATAAACACCGCATGCGATTAAACCCATGCCAGTGGTAATAGCCTGATTGCTGCTAATGCATGCCATCGTTACTGTATGTGCAGGAGTGTACTCGCTATATCCTGCAGCTAGAGCAGCTTCTCTTCCGATATTGGAAGTTCGGATTTCTTGCATAACTGTACCATAAATAATATAATCAATTATTTCCTTGGGGAATCCAATCTTTTTTTGCAAGCTCCTATAAAATAATAAAAATAATTTACTTTGACAATCAATATTTACAATAAAAGATAAGATATAAAATATTGAACTTCTTAAAGCTATTTTGTAAGAGATATTTGGAGTTATATTTGTGATATTTACATTGAAATATATCAATATAATGATGACTTACACCAGCGAATGTGTTGCTAGATCATAAGCTATGAGTTTCTTATAGTCAGTTCCAGAATGTAAAAATGGAGTCCGTACTCCATCAACATATACAATATTTTTTGAAGCATTATCACTTTTTGTAGAATATGCCTTGTTTATAGAAATTCCAGAATAACGGGTGAGAGCTTCTGCTAAAATAGCAATTAAAAAAATATGTTTATACAGATAATTTATTAAATGATACAGAGCAAATATCACGAAATACAAGCATATATTATTTAAAACATATTAGAAATAAATGTAAATTTTGAATCTTGTAGAAGTGTGTACGTACTATATAAAAATAACATAATTATATATAATTAATATCAGAAAGAGAAAAATCAAGTATAAATATACTATTCTTAATATCCACTTTCTATGGACTTTATACCAATAAAACTGCACTTTAAATGTAATATTTAATTGATTATTTAAAAAATGATTATCTCATACCATAATTGACAATTCCTTGTCTTGCGACGAGGCAATTTTTCAGAAGAGGGAACATATTGTGTGAGATATGATATTAACACGTTTTTTTTTCCAAATATATTTGATGTATCACCGAAAACCTGTCACAATCAGAAAAATCATGTAGTGCTGGACTTTGACCTTCTTCTTCTTCTCAGTGGATTCTGATTTCGACTTTAACCTGAAATATATATCTGTGAAATATACATCTGTTTATTTTCTCAGCTGTCTCATACATATGGAGCGTGGTAGGTGAAATATTGCGTATAACGGGGCGAATTTCGACCAATCAAACGCTATTTCTTACTGCTATTTCTATTTCCGTTAGAGTACGTAAATCTAAAGGAGTATCCTGATTGATTCATCGGTTTAAGTTTACGTTTTAGGGACTCCGCACAATAAAAGAAATAGGAAAGATAATAAAATAGAGAATAAGAAATTCAACCTATCAGAAATATATGATTTCACAATGATTTCTAATAGTTGAAATTCTTATTCTCTGTTCTCTGTTCCCTGTTCCTTTCATTGTGCGGAGCCTCTTAAGGTTACTGTTACAAAAATTTTGTCTGCGGCAGCCCTAAGGGCTTTTAAAGGGTCCTCTACATATAGAGATCTTAAGTCATAGGAAACCAACCAATCACAATCAAATATAAGGAGAATATTTGATTAGAATTGATCAGTTTCCTATCCCTATATGTATGTAGAGCGATGTTTCCCAACTTAAGCCCTGCACACAATAATAAAAATAAGGAATTAGGAAAATAAAGGAATCTACATCGTAGCGTCATATGACTTTAAAATTGAAGCTTCGGATTGGCTGAAGCAACAAGCTTGCGACGTCTACATCGATACGATACGACCAATGTAGAATGGCCTTTAGATTATAGGATCTGTAGTTGCGAAATTAAAACCCCAGACACACAATGCGGAGAAATAGCGATAGCTATAACACGATTTCAACCTCAGAAATCATCTACTGCGAATTCCGATTGGCTTCTGCTTTTTGCTTTTCCGTCAAAGTATGAACCCAGCCTAATATTAATTGAATTTTATGGAATGTTTCAATTCTGTTTCTGTCATTTATATTCATAACGAAAAAGAAGAAACAACGAATTGATTAAAATTTAATGTTAACCTATAATTAACCTATAATTAATATTAAAATAAGTAAAAACCGCTAGCGGCATCGGCCAAAAATTGACAAATAATACTCTCTGTATTATGTATAACCTCTGTGGAATACAGTAGTTGGAGAGGTTACTTTCTTCTTATCAGTTCTCAGTGATCACTAGCTGTTATATGATATTTGAAAAAATTAAATTGCTAAAATTATCAGTTTTTTGAAAGGGGATATTTAACAGGAATCCATTCAGGCATATACAGAATATTACCAGATAAAAGCTGTTCAGTTCAAAATCCAAAGTGAAATAGTGGAATATTGATTTCCTTTATTCAACTTGATTATGTTATTATAGTTTCTTCAGTTTTGACAATAAGATGCTAAATCAACAACATCCTTTGTTGAGCACCATAGACTCGTATATAGAGCCGCTTTTGAAACGCGTTTTACAAACTAAAAGACTTGGTAAGTTTATTAATTTTTATTTTATTTGTTCTTTATAACAAAATTGATATTTTTGTTATGGATATATTACATTTTTTAAAGGTGTTTCTTATGGTCCGATAAAATTGGATTCAGTGTCTTCGAGTTGCAATAAAAACAAAAATGATTGTTTCAAATTATTAATTCCTTATGCTGGGGAGCACCTTATGTGGAATGTGTTATTTAATTCGCAATGTCCAGAAATGGGTCCAGATTTCATATTTAATGATCAAAATTTTTTAATGGATCCAGACATTGATATTTTATCTACTTGGGTACCTAGTCTTGTTAAATGGAATCCTAACAATACCGATGCACTGCTCAATGTATTAATGGAGTTGTTATTATATTACAAGGAACATCAGGTAAGCAATAATTTTACTATATATAAATAATTTTAATATATATTTTTGATGATTATAAAAATGCATATTCCCTGATAAATTTAAGAGATGTATGTTTTATAGGAATTCAAGATTAGACTGATAAGAATAAATATAATTAAGAGTAATTTTTAGATCAAAGCAGATCTTAATTCTTAAATATTTTGGTGTAAACTTAAATATATGTCCAATTTTTTATCACTGCGTGCTGAAATTTTTTCATTTTTAAGACAATCATGAATAGAATTAAAATAATAATATCATATATTAAATTGACAAACAATTTATATAATTTTGATGTTAATAAGTATTTTAAAAGAATATTAATAATTAAATGTTAATAAGATTTAAAAACTGCAAATAATTTTATTGGGCAAAATATTACTTTGTTTATATTTTATAGGGCTTAAAATATAGATTTATTATATTCATGTATAATGAAATTAAAGATTCTATTTTTATTTCTAGATACAGTTACTTGGAAAACAGGGAGATCGATTACAACTTGAATATAGCACACTTGTTGGAGAAACAGAGATATGTAAAGAAGATATAGAAGTGATGGTGTTATTAGGATTGAAGCCTATGGAAGCACGATTTTTAATTCGCATATCTATGGATTATACACGATTGCCTCCACGTATAAATAAATCGCAAAATGATGAAGCAATGCTTCTAGTTACATTTTATGGTCCAGATTGGAATCGTATTTCGCCGCAACTTTATTTATCTAAGACCTTAGAGGACGCTATCGGTAGGCCAGAATCTTTACACATTCCACCATTACCGCCCAACAAATATCTAATGGATTATGTTCCCGAAGTAATAAAATTCATGGAAGAGAAAGTATGTAATTTCTCATACAAAATTTTACAAAATTACAATTTACAAAAAATATTTATATATACTCTCTGTTGCAGATAAACAGTGCAATTCAGTGTTTTGAAAACAGAAAAGAGTTTATCGTGTTTCTACTTGTATTACAACGCGGTAGCATAGTGGAATATGATGCTATAGAATTTAATTGGATTATTATTCTGTTAGAACATCGAGACTTTCATTTTCTCATACACTTTAATCTTCCATCAATATTCCCGAAAGAAAAACCACAAATTACATTACAATCAGTATATCATATGACATCACAAGGTATTTTATACAGAGAAGTATTGGATGATGCACCATATAGTCCTAGATGGCCGATGAAATTGATGGTTGACAAATTGTTAACGTATATAATAGAAAATGCTGTTCAAAAGTTTCAGGCGAATTCTGTCAAAAATAATCGTTTTTAATAATTTATTCTGAAAAAAGTTATATTTTATTATAAAGAATGTTTAATAGTTACAATTGAAATAAAGACTATTTCGTTCCAATGTAATAAACATTGATATGTTTTTATGTATCCTTTTTCTAATTTTGGACAGTTATATTTTTCAGCTCAGATAATCTTTTTTACAAAGTTAACACGAACTTAATGAATGAATTTGTACAAATCATTCCACGAACGTGGAAATATACCAAACATTTCAAAATTAGATATTCAAACATAAGAATTACCAACACAAATATTATTATTATTACTTAAATTAAAAGCAGTAAGATAATTACTTAGTTTAAAAAGAAAATTATTTAAAAGCAGTAAATTTTAAAGTAAAAGTACTATATAAAACGTTCATAGTGTTCATATAGAAAGAGCACTTTTTCATATTTATATCATTTATATATTAACAAAAATATATATTTTTTTAATTTGACAATTATACTATTTAATAGAACAAGATATCAGTTTTAAGAATCTATTTTTTAAATTACGATATGCACGGATGAATTTTAACGAAGTTATGAGCAATCAAAGTCAAATACTTCTTTTGTTTAATTCACTCATTAATAAAAAATCTTAGAAACATTTAAAAAAATTATTTTATAGGGAAAATTTTAAGTCTTTATATTAGAAAGTTAAAATTTTTTGCAAATTTTTTTTTAAGAAGGTTGTAAAGGCATAAAACATATATTAATATTTATGCTTTAAAGCATATTGAGATATGTATGTACATATGAAAATTGTGTTCATAATATTGGCTATGTTTAACAGAAAAAGCAGCTTTGCAACTGTCATAAAATCTTTGATGTGATTGATCTTGCTCCTAGTTCCTTATTATTGGGTCTAAATATATAAATCAATCATATTAAAGAATAGTACAAGAGTTACAAAGCTGTTTTTTCTGTTGAACTAGCCATTCTGTTTTTATTGAGCAACATTTTTATAGATTATTTATTTTATTTATTATTATTTTTATTGTTATGAACAAAAATTTTAAGAATGATAAACATCTAAATTTTTTTATATAAGTACTTTAAATATTAAAAATAACTTGAGATTCACTAATTAGTTTATAACATAAATATTTTGTTTATTTACTGGACAATTAATGTCCGCATCTCAATGTAACTTTACATAAATATTCTTAAATTCATAAAGTATTTATAAATACTTGAAATTAAATAACTGAGATTTTTATTTTATATTTCCATATATTTCTATTAGAGCACTAAAAAAATATTACTTTATGTTGAAATAACTTTTGATCTAGATGGTAATAAACTGTCTCTAATTTTTTGTAAATGTAATTTAAAATAATTAGTAATTTACAATCTTAAAGACATGTAACAGGCTCACAAAAGAGAAAAAAATTTCTTATTTTGTCCAATTCGTAATTTTTCTGTATATATAACAATTTACTGAATTCATAGAAACTCAAAAGATATAGTAATTTTTCGAAAGTAGAGATTTTTAAAGTCCTTTTTTTAAACTTAAATTTTGTTTATTTTTAACGAAATTACTTGAATTTTGAAATTTGTAACGTTATAAATTTTTATTCCAAAATTCAATCCAATCCAACATTTTCGGAAAAGAGAAATGCCGATTGGCCGATGCGTGAGACGTATTATTCCCTAACATCGCCGCGTCTTAAGTATAGGAACTATAAATTTTTCCTCTGCGCCGTTGGCAGCGTTAGATATGTGCGCAGCGCAAAGAGCGTGCGCAGAGTGAAACCATCTCAAAAGTGTCCGGCCGCCGTCACCTGTCTCACGGCTTGAGGTAAGTGCTTGCTCCTTCATACCGTTTTTTAAGGGAAACTTTGTGGAATTGCGTCATGTACGTGGTCGCGGTGACGCGTCACGTGAAATTGTCATTGAATACGGGAGTGTCACGTGTCAATACGCGTCGTGGGACTGGCAAATATGTTCGCGGCAGCGGCGGCGGCGGTCTCGAAATCTCGCATCGCCGCCCGCGATTGCCTTCACGTTGCTTGTTTCGCCGTGGCAACTTCACGCGATACACTACTATCGCTGCGACTCCACGATGGTCGTCGCGTGCCGCTTTCCTCCTGTCACACGAAGTTCGCTGTAAATGAATTGTCTCGCGTTTTCTCTCGCGGACGAAAGCTGCGATGCAGCTCTCCCTTTTGTGCCGATTGTCGCGTCGATTTTCTCACGATGTCGTCACGTTCGTTGCATCGCGCAGCATTTGATCCTCGCATTCGAATGCTGAGATTTTATTTATTTGTAATATAATCACACATCATGTTGTATCTCGTGCCGCGCGTAAGCGTCGCGAATATCACCTGTCATGGCGCGTGCCGCCGTCATTGCCGCCGTTATCACACGGGTTTGCTTTCAGTCATGGCAATTTTGGAGTTTGTCTTTAATTGATCTCTCTGATCATATTTATCCTCCATAAATCTGCCATTCTTTCCCAAGGAAGAAACGACGTTTGAAAGTTTTATATAGATTCATTTCATTGTGCGAAATAAAAATTGCAATTTCCAGTATTTACAGCTAAAAAGAACAAACTTCGTCTCATCTGGATGTCAATCTTAACGTAACTTAACCCAACCTGACCCTAACCTGCTTAACTATATACGCTACGCGCGCAGCATGCTTGGCAGCCGCGCAAAGTGAATCGTCAAAATCATCTCTCGGATTGCTTGATTTTTCACATTTGTTTCCCCCTCTCCCTTCATTTCACAAAATCTACTTGGACAAACCGCAACTCTTCCGACTGTCACATATCGGCTCGATAATTTTGCCGGACGGCTTGATTTCATTTAATGATATTAATTCGTTTCGATTGACATGTTTGAAGATTAATTATGTTCTATCCTCTGTAGAGATTTTTTAGATGAGACGAGACGAAATGAAATTATCAATGTTTACGAGACAAGCGTAACGTCGACATGTTGACGATCATATGGGGGGGGAGGGGGTGGCCACGATGGCGGCCGCCACGCGCCATGTCGCAACCACGCTCTTGCACGTCATCTTGCGCATTCCCTTTGCCTTCTTTCGGCGTCCTGTTGCGCGTCGTCCACCGTGTGCAATGAGGGGAAAGCGTATTAACATTTTTTTCTTGTACATGACGAACGCCAACAGCCCTTTTTGCGTCAGATTTAACAATTTGCGAAATGTTCCCTTATAAAAATTTAATGTTAGTACTGGCCAATTAATCACTTATTAAAAATATTGCTAACAGTATTTTTAATATCGAAAATAAGTGATTAATTGGCAAATATTATTATTAGTATTAAATTTTTATAAAACTTCTAGAAGGATTACAAAACACGTACTAACATCAGTCTTGTTTAAATAGGAAACTGTAAATGTATCGTCGATTTTGTTTAAAAACATCCGAACTCGCAAATTTGATCTTAATTTAATCGGAATAAAAGAACTACTGATTTTTATGATTTCTTGATTTATGATGATTCTGAAAATAACACACATCTGAATAAATCAGATTCAGAGATCATTGAACTTTATTATAATTTATAATTTTTTTCGATTGAAATGATAAGATTATTTTCTTTTAGTGCACGCATGCCCTTTTTGAGACGTAGTGCCATTCTTTTCAGAAATATGTCCCTCAAAATAAGAAAACTTAATGTGAACTTACACAATATTCGTGTAACATATATAATAATACATAAATAAATTATACATTTTGACTCTGTTTTTGATTCTGTTTGTGATTCTCGGTATAATGAAAAAGATAGATAAATATTTTGTTTACAATAATTTTTGTTTTCTAAATTTTATTTTATATTTCTAGTTCTAATTTCCTGTATGGAAAGAGAAAGAAAATTGTGGATATTTCGCAAGTCGTCAAGTGTCGCAATTAATTAATTAATGATTACGAATATAAAGGATCGACCTTGATACACATGTGGACACACTTTGAGAGTTTTATTCTTCATAAACATTACAACCTGAAGTAAAACTTCAGCGAATCGATCCGTGAATCGAAAGAATTTTCCAAGGTTAATGCGATACAAGGGCTTGTAATAGAACACATAACAGAATACAAATCAACAAAGGCAAATCGGCAAAAGCAAAAGGATAAGCAAGAAAAAGAGATGAGCGCAATGTAGAAAACAGCGGTGGCGTCGACAAAACACAGATGGGCTAAAAATAGCACAAAGCACAAAACAGAGTGCAACGTGCGGATTATTATGCGAGGCGAGGCGCGTTCTCGAAATAACGCTGTCTCTTTTTTTATTTTTTAAATATATTTGCACGATCTCTATCTTTCTTCCCGATAAAATTTGTCATGTAACAAAAACTCGAAGATTCACAAAACTTAGATTCTCTGAAATTATCTGCGATACAAGAAATGTATAATGAATATCGATGCAATAAATGGAATTAATGGAATTAAATTGGGCCGTCATTGAAGAATAAAAAAATTAGTAATACGTCATTGTTTAAATAAATATAACAGCCAACTGGAAAACATAATTATGAATTGGAGATTGGAGTAAACAACCGATAGAATGTAGCTATCAACTATTAGCTCTCGCGTTTGTCTTATCTTTCAATGAGATACGTTGCAATCGTATTAATTGCATCGGTACCACTTGGTCTTCGAGAAATCGATGTTAACCTTGCTTAACGATCGAAAATACATGAAAGTTTTCAGAAGAATGTGTTTTTTTTTCATTGTTAAAGCGAGATTGAAAATATACAAAACTTTTATATGTTATTTATTCGGACAATTGCTGTTTTTTCTCAGTCTTTTCTAACAGCAAATTGGTATTTTTGTAGACCTGAAATTAATTCTATCAAGATTTTTCAATGAGAACTTTAGATTAATAACGAAAATTATTTGTACTTGTAAAAAATTGACACTGACATACATGAAATCATATTTTAAAGATCCATATATATTGAAAGAAATTTTTTTTTTTATAAGAAATAAATTCCATTATACACTTGCAGGGTGTTCTCTCAATGCTCTAACCTTGTTGTTCGAAAGTGTTTCGTTAGCAAGGGATACATATGTGAACGAGTGCACGTGCACGTAGTCGAGAGCCGAAGGAAAACGAGTTTTCAGCGAGTGCATAACACATCTCTCTTGCTCGCTCGTTGTCAGCCAATCAAGATCACAGATTCAAGCACAACCTCCGCTCGGCCTCCATGTCCATTGGTTGACCGCTCGGTGACGTTGTTGACCCGCTTTTGAAATTCGGTAAACAAGATCTCGCGAGAGTCAGAAAATTGCCTGACGAATATCTACATGAGACGAATAAGAATGAACGAATTACTTTGCACAGCTCGCCAAGAATGACTAAGAAAATGTTTCTGTATGTCACGCATTCGATCATCAATACTTCCCTCAAATGACGGTTGGAAGACTTCTGACAGAAAGTCTATTTGAAAAGAAGTAACTGTTGAATTGTCAATATAAATATAGATTTTAAATAAAACGTTTTAACGATTATTTACTAATTTCCAAACGCATAATATTAGTTAAATTGATATTTACGATGGACGCTCCAAATTATTAGAAAGAACAGACCAAATTTTAACTTTTCGTTCCACTTTACAATGTGTCCCAAATTTTACTCCAAATTAAAGACACGATTATGAATTGTCTCTCTTTTAAATATGAAAATAATAAGAAATATATCCTAAAAAGTTGGTCACTGAAATTTATTGATGAAACATTTATAATGAATCAAGATTCTTTCCAAATTTGCATCCATTTCAAGTGGCGTTTAACACACAGAAATGATAACTTTATTTTATTAAGATGGTTCTTTACTAATTCGAATTATCATGAAAATGTCTAATTTTTTTATATAATGAAGTTGAAGTAACCGAAATTTATGCATGAAAAATTCTACGGTAGATTAATGATGAAATAAGAGAAAAAAAATGTTGAAAATGTAACCTTCACGTATAACTTATGATGAATTCAAACATTCGTACTACACTGAATCAATGTATATTAAAAGCTGCTTTATATAAAATATCTCAATGCAATGGTATAATATAATCAACTTTGACAATGAAATTATACACATATATTTTGTTAAATAACGTGACAGTATCATTAGTAAATAGTTAATTGTTTAAAATATTTATATACTTTTACATTTACATTTAACTTGTAAAGCAGCTTTTAGTATGCATTACATTATCTAATGTAAGTGACCGAATTCGCTATTAGTGACAGATGCTGTGAAAGCTCGCAGATGCTTCTTTGATTATCTGCATACAAATCTTACCAGACTTTTCTCAAAAATGAAATTATAATAGTTAAAAATTACAATTTTAATGGTCACAAAAAAGATTTGGAGAGATATTTACGTGCATAAACTTACATATAAATTTAATCTCAAAAAGTAAACATAATCTTGTTTTCGATCGATGAAGATTCAGCTCTTGATTTATTATCATATGTTCCATACACATTTCATTAAGATATACACGAAGTTTTAATATTTTATTTAAATTATGCAGACATTTGTAATTTTGGGTGGGCCCTGGTGAGGCAAATTTTCGATATTTTATTAAAGAACCACATTAAATTAATTAAGTTTACTTTAATCGCAACTTGAACGAAGTAAAGAAGTTTGTCTCATGCGAGGGGGATTACTGTGATAAATGAAACCAATGAATTTTGAATGAAATTTGTCTAAATGATATTTTATTAGATTCTAGAAACCTGATATTAGATTATAAATCGATTAATTTATTTAACAATAAAACATGAACAAGAAAAATTCCTTCCAGATTCAATTAAACACTGTAAAACGTGTAAAGTGAAGTTGATAGAAAAGATAACTTCGTTTTCTAATTAAACGTACTTCAATCGCGTAGCTTGAACGAAATGAAGTTTGTCTGCGAAGGGATCATCGTGATAAACCAAGTGAGACCATTCAGAATGAGGAAGCGATACAGGAGAGAAGGGAAAAGGGAAGAGAAGAAGAGAAAATTCGGCGCTCGCGCGCGGAGAACGAAGTTAAACGAAGTTCGACTCGCGCATGAGCATCGAAGAGAACTTTACATACGGGAAAGGATGAGAAGATGTTTGACGACGAAACACTCGACAGCACGCGACAGAAAATCGGAGGGGAAGGGAGAAGGTATGCGCATGCGCACGCCGCTTAGTGACGCTTCCCGGCGCGCGCGTAGAGCGTAAAGTAGCGTAGCCACGCTTCTTGCACGTCGTCGTACGCGCGTCACGTCTGCTCCGAATCATCTGAACATTGTCGCGAACGAGCGCCGCCGTTGCGATTCCTTCCAAGAACGCGCGCGCAAAGATCACTGTGATCAAAATCGCGAATAATCGGAACGGGCATTCAATTCAGTTTGAGTGAGTTCTCTGTCGAAAGAGAAAGAGTGGGAGACCGGATTTTCTCTTCCATTTTGAAAGAACAAGGGGCTTGTGCCTGATTGTCAGCGTTGTTCTGACATTATCTCTGTCGATAGTGGTTCCTTTTTCTTTTGTTTTGATTTCGACACTTACGGTGTCGGCTCTGAGAAACCGGAGTTTCAAGGAGCGTGTCCCTCAGGGACGGAGATCCATTTTGGGAAGGAGGCAAGCGGCCGAATTGGAAACGGCGTCACTTTTGACGCATTTAACGACAGTGCCTTTCACTCTGGACATTCGTCGTGTCAATTGAGAAAAAGGGACGTTAGAAAAGTGAAGAAGAGTCGCTGAAAGAGAGAGAGAGAGAGAGAGAGTCTCAATTTCGTAAAAAAAAAAATAAAAAAAAATAAAATCCATTACTGCTTTTTAATACATTTGGCAACAGTGTTTTTCGTCGTAGCTTCCATTAATTTCGGGATCTTCGAATCTCGATTCTTATGATTCTTCGACAAAACATGAAGGTGATAGCGAACGTGCTCGATAAAGTCAGCGATCATCGTGATATATATTTGATGTTACTTTCACGACAACCATATTTTTTGAACACCTTATCTACATCTGTGTTACTTTGTGAACTTCAGGCATGTCCACTTCCAAGTATTAATCTTATGATCCGTTTTCTGTTCCTGCACTAGATTCTTTTAGACTCTTTCTCATTTTCGACAAATATCAAACATATATCTATTTCGCTTTAAGTTCCAAAAGTGTACACTAGTTCAGCCACAGAAAACAGATCTTTAGTTTAGCATACCGCGCAACTTCATGATATTCTGACACCGTATAAAATATGTTACAATTCTATTAATATTTTACGAGAAATTTTGATTTTTATGAAGACTATGTATATCTTCTAAACATTCTTTCATCTTTATACGTTTTATAATTTTATGTAATTTGTCGAATACCATTTGTCACATACTTCAAGTATGTCCATCTTAACTTTATATTTACTGCAATTTCATGGCGTCCATGTTATACCGCGTGATATTTTCCTATAGCGATATTTAAAAATTACATTGAACCTCGATTTTTATGATTCGCACAACTTCTAATAATTTTAAAATTATTTTTAATTTGTTAAAATATTTTTGTTTTATTTGTAAAATTTATACAAATTATTTCTGTTATTATTTTACACTTTATGCATATATCTTAATTTTCGTATGCTATATATTCAAAATTTTTAGTATTAAATATTTTGAGTCTCGAAAATACAATTTTTATACAATTTATGCAGTTTTTAATACAATTTTTATGAAAGCTGTGTTGCTTAATAATACATACACATTGTATCTACAGAATAATAAAAATTTATAAAATGACAATTGCAAATTATTTCTGTATGTGAAATATAAAAAAACGTAAAATTATAAAGATATAAATTTTATAAATATGAAATATTGTTATAAATCATATATACCTACATAAACCTATTTATTAAATTACAGAAACGATAGTAACGTACACAGTGAGCAGGATGTTCAGTTTTCACAAACCAAAGGTGTATCGATCTAGTACAGGCTGTTGCATTTGCAAAGCTAAATCTAGCAGGTAAAAATATATCTAAATATTTACATATGTGTATCTATCTCTACAATAAAAATAATATAGTTCTAATTATATTATATATATATATATAAATTATATATATATAATTTTTATTTCTTATTTTTAATTAATATTATGTTATTTTAAGTTAAATTAATATTACAATGTATATTGACATTAAAATTTTAATGATATAAATGTTATTTATATTTCGTAGGAGTTAATGTCACGATATTAATTCATAATATATTGATGACATCACATATTTTGTTATAAATGTGTACAATTATATTATATTTTTTATAAATGTTTTGATAAATATTTATAAATCTTTTTACAGTTCGAGATTCACAGATAGTAAAAAGTATGAGGATGATTTTATGCTATGTTTTCAACTTGATGAGAGGCGTAGCGGAGAGATATGTAATGCATGTGTGCTTCTAGTAAAGAGATTTAAGAAGTTGCCTCCAGGAAATGATCGCAATTGGAGACATGTTAGTATCTGTTGAATAATCTTATTTTCATTATTTGAATTTTAATCTTGCTAGTATAATATAAATATCACTATTTATTAAATTATATTCTGATTCTTTTGATTGAATTTTGATTCTTGGTTTTAATTACAATCGAAACAAATATTTATCTACTTTATAAGAGAGAGAAAACAAGAATTATAGACTTCTTTTTGTGACAATTGTAAGATATCAAATGTTTAGGTGACTAACATTAAAATAACATTAAAATAACATTAAAATATCCAACTTATTATATATTTGATATTTTTAATTATACTATGTTATTAAATTTAAATTATCAATTTTTTTTATAGGTTGTGGATGCACGCGCTGGTCCTGGTATTAAGTCTCTGACAAAATTTAAAGCAAAAAATAAAAGAAAAGTTAAAGATATATCTGACAAACTCGCTAAGAAGAAACATGTCTATGTAAAAACAGAAACAGATCGAGAACGAAGCCCATCAATGAGCGATGATTTAATCGGTTGGTTAAACTGAATATAAAATTTTATTAATCTATTAATGTTATTAATTATATATGATTCAAAACATAAATATGGTTTAGAAAACAATATAAAAATTAAAAGATAGAAATAGAAATTGGGATATCTTAATAATATGTTATTAATATTTAATAATCGTATTAAAATATTCTCTTTGTTTTTTTTTATATTGTAGAAGATTATACATTGGCAGATAGTAAAGCTTCGAGCAGATCGGAAAGCATCTCGGATGATGACGATGATATTGGCTCTAATGACAAACAATTAGATCTCGTTCAAGATCAGGATATGAATGAAGATAATGATTTTTTAGATTTATCTTATTACAAAAGGTAATATTATGAAAAAAATTTCATAAATCCTAAGAATTTTGAAAATTAACTTTAAGAACTAAGAATTCTTTACAAAAATTAAGTATTTTAAATAAATTAAAAAAAATTTTGTAGGAAAACAACTTTTATAAGA
>Ga0157363_1001208_pt1 | contig 21277 bp, 15 predicted proteins | sample AttsexASBM1_FD_111477 | JGI IMG/M metagenome (GOLD analysis project Ga0157363, IMG submission 111477) | Fungus gardens microbial communities from leaf cutter ant in Ribeirão Preto, State of São Paulo, Brazil - Atta sexdens ASBM1 | ecosystem: Host-associated > Fungi > Mycelium > Unclassified ... | reverse complement strand
AACTCGGACGCGGGGTGGAGCAGCCTGGTAGCTCGTCGGGCTCATAACCCGAAGGTCGTCGGTTCAAATCCGGCCCCCGCAACCAACATAAGAAAGCTTATCAAATTCAATTTGATAAGCTTTTTTTTTACATCCTCTCGGGCACTCGAATGCCCAAGGTCGATAACCCCAGCGCCAAAACATCCCCTGTTAACTGAGTGATATAGAGATGATTTTTTCTTTTCGCTGCGTCCGGTTCAGTTAAGATCGGGGTATTCGCGTAGAAACGCGAGAACAGTGAGGCGAGTTCATAAAGATACTGACACATCATGTTAGGCAGCCCTTCTCTCGCCACCAAGTTGAAGCGCTCTTCGAGCTGTAAAATAGCTAAAGTAATGGCACGCTCTTCGTCAGTGGTCACCGTTAATCCTTGAGGGTCCTGCCAACTCAATCCTTGTAGGCGAGCTTTTTCAAGTAAAGAGCGAATCCGCGCCCCGGCATACTGGATGTAAGGCGCAGTATTACCTTCAAAACTCAACATACTGTCCCAATCAAAGATATAGTCGGTCGTTCTATTTTTTGAGAGATCGGCATATTTAACTGCACCAATCCCAATAATAGTCGCGAGCTCATCCAAGTCAGCCCCAGTAATCTGTGGCGATTTCTGCTCGATAATCCGCTTCGCTCGACTTTCGGCGGCACTATTATCACGATGATCGGCTACATCTTCTATGGCTTCATCGCCGGACGTGAGAAAGAGCACCAACTGTCCCAACGCTAACCCCTCCTCCCTACCCGCCTCTCACTACTGGAGGCGGTTTTTTTATGGCTCGTCGTGCTTGACTTTATAACGCTGAATCCCTGCCAAAATCGCCTCAGCCACCTGTTGTTGATAGCGAGCCGTCCTTAATTTTCGCTCTTCCTCAGGATGACTGATAAAGGCAGTCTCCACTAAAATTGACGGGATATTCGGGGCTTTCAAAACGGCAAACCCTGCCCGTTCTACCCTAGACTTATGCAGCGGATTAATTTTGTGTAATTGCTTGAGCACTGCGCTACCGAGTATCGCACTGTCGTGTAAGGTTTGGTGTTGAATCAGCTCCAATAACGTACTGTCCAGATAGCTATCTCCGCTACGGCTAACGCCGCCGATTAAATCTGACTGGTTTTGCGAATTAGCCAGAAAACGAGCGGCTGCAGAGGTTGCGCCCCGTGTTGACAAGGTAAAGACAGAAGCCCCACGCGCCTGCCGGTTAGCCACGGCATCGGCATGTATGGAGACAAAAATCGTTGCCTTCTGCTGCTGTGCTTTTGCCACCCTCATTGCTAACGGAACGAAATGGTCATCGCTACGCGTCATGACGGCGGCCATACTTGGCTGTTTATCGATGAGTTTCTTCAAGCGCTGCGCGATTTGTAAGACAACGTTTTTTTCTAAGGTGTTATGTAACCCATGTGCCCCGGGATCTTCCCCACCATGTCCAGGATCGATCATCACGATAAAGGGAGCGGGCTGCGCGGAGGACGTGCCCGGCTTAAATGGGCTGTGAACAGAGGGTGTATTAGCCAAAAAAAGGCTGAGGGGATCGTTATCCCCCTTCAACTTCGGATAGAGATCGACCACGAGCCGATGCTGAAAGTTGGCCACAGGCTTGAGATTAAAAATATCCGCCCTGATCGGTTGTTTAAGATCAACCACTATCCGTAAGGTCTTACTATCGAATTTAGCGACACGGATCTTGCTAATAAAAGGATCTGTCGACCTAACTTGCTGGCTTAATTTATGCAGTACGGGGCTAAGACCGAAGTCATCGATATCAATCACCAAGCGACGTGGTGACGCCAACATAAAATAGCGATAGTGAGGGAGCGTCGACGACTCAAAGGTGAGACGGGTATAAAGCGTGGAAGGCCATACCCGAGTTGCCGTGAACTGCATTGCTTCTGCCCCTCGCACGGGCGGGGATAAGCTGATGAGGCTAGCAAGCACAGCAAAGCTTGGTAACCAGTATGGATACCCGACCGATCCTTTTCGAAAGAACATATCCTTTTCCCTAAAGATAAGTTTGTAATTTATCACAATCACAACTTGCAATTTACGCTTATTAAGCATAAAAATACATTTATAACGAATAAAAATTCACTTGGAGTTCCTGTGACAGAACGTAGCACCGAACTGGTTAGAGGTTTTCGGCATACCGCCCCCTACATCAATACCCATCGTAATAAGACTTTTGTCATCATGCTCGGTGGCGAAGCAATCTGCCACGAAAACTTCCTCAGTATTGTGAGCGATATTGGCCTTCTACACAGTTTAGGTATCCGTCTTGTCGTCGTATACGGTGCACGCCCGCAAATTGATGCGAATCTACTCGAGCATAATATTGAGCCGACTTACCATAAATATACTCGGGTTACCGATGCGCAATCCTTGGAGTTAGTCAAACAAGCGGCAGGTAGATTGCAATTAGATATCACTGCTCGCCTTTCCATGAGTTTGGGCAATACTCCCCTACAAAACGCCCATATCAACGTGGTCAGCGGTAACTTTATTATCGCTCAGCCTCTGGGTGTCGACGATGGAGTCGATTACTGCCACTCTGGTCGTATTCGTCGTATCGATTATCAAGCGATCAATCAGCAATTGGATACCGGCGCTATCGTGCTGATCGGTCCAGTCGCCGTCTCGGTAACCGGTGAAAGTTTCAATCTGACTTCTGAAGAAATCGCGACCCAAGTCGCCATCAAGCTTAATGCCGCAAAAATGATTGGCTTTTGCTCAGAGCAAGGTGTTCCTGATGAAGAAGGGAAAATTATCTCTGAGATGTTCCCGGACCAAGCCCAACAACGGATTGAACAATACGAATCTGCTGGCGATTATCTGTCTGGTACCGTGCGTTTCTTACGCGGTGCGATGCAAGCTTGTAAAAGTGGCGTGCCGGGTAGCCATCTAATTAGCTACTTAGAAGACGGAGCGTTACTGCAAGAACTTTTTTCCCGTGAAGGGATCGGTACTCAAGTAGTGATGGCCTCTGCCGAGCAGGTCCGTAAGGCGACGATTGACGATATTGGCGGCATTTTGGACCTTATCCGTCCCCTTGAACAACAAGGTATTTTAGTCAGACGGTCCCGTGAACAACTTGAGATGGAGATCGATAAGTTTACGGTTGTCGTACGCGATCAATTAACGATTGCCTGTGCCGCCCTCTATCCCTTTGAAGATGAGAAAATTGGTGAGATGGCCTGCGTAGCAGTACACCCCGATTACCGCAGCTCTTCTCGGGGCGATGTGTTACTTCAACAAGTGAGCCAGCAAGCGAGGCAGTCTGGTTTAGAAAAACTTTTCGTACTGACGACCCGTAGTATTCACTGGTTCCAAGAACGCGGCTTCCAGCCGGTCGATATCGAATTACTGCCAGAAAGTAAACAGAAACTCTATAATTATCAACGCCGTTCTAAAATTTTAATGCTTAACCTCAATCAGTAAAATACCGACCGCCTCCTTAGCGTAGGGCGGCGGTAAGTCCACTGCGTCGCGAAGTCTGATTCAGTATGGCGCGATTAATAATCACCGCCTCGCCATACAGCGTTAACTGCGATTTCGCTCGAGTAATGGCGGTATAAATCAGTTCACGTGAGAGAACAGGACTAAACTGTCGTGGTAACACCAGTGCAGTATGGGTAAATTCAGACCCTTGTGATTTATGTACGGTCATCACCCAAGCCGTTTCATGGGCAGGTAACCGTGAAGGCTGTACCGCACGGAGTTCACCGTCCGGCAGTTGAAAATACACTTTTAGCTGCTGGTCGCTGTCCAATAAGGTGATCCCTACATCACCATTAAATAATCCGAGTCCACTGTCGTTACGAGTGATCATGATTGGTCGCCCGACATAATCTTGTTGCGTAGAAACAGAGAGTAGTCCCCGTTGACGTAAGGCGGTCTCAATACTCTGGTTTAGCCCTTTGACCCCGAAAGCGCCTTCGCGAAGGGCACAGAGCAGCTGGTAATGTGAAAATTGTGCAACAATTTGTCGCGGCGTATCCCCCCGTGCAATCGAGGCTAAAAACGGCTGGTACCCTTCGCAGACTTCGTGCAGTAAGGTTCGCCAGTCCGCCTCATCGGCCAATCCGCGCCAATGGATGTCAGCAAGGTCTGCATTTAACAGCGCTTGTGTCTGTGAGGTCTCGCCTCGATTGACCGCCCTCGCAAGCTGACCAATTCCAGATTTCGCATCGAACCGATAGCTATGTTTCAGCAAGCAGATATTGTCACGCAATTGAGGGGCTTGCGGCGACTCAGCACCTTCAACGGTACAACCGGTAAGGCGTGATAACTGCGCTGCACGTGCCACACTAAAACCATACTCCGCACAGCGGCAGATATCCCCGAGAACCGCCCCCGCCTCAACGGAAGCAAGTTGGTCGCGGTCACCCAAGAAAATAACCCGTGCCTGTTCAGGGAGTGCGGCAATCAAGTTCGCCATCATGGTCAAATCGACCATCGAGGCTTCATCGACGATTAAAATATCCAGATGAAGCGGGTTGTGCGCATGATAACGCAACTGGCGTGTTGTCGCTTGCGCCCCCAATAAACGGTGAAGGGTGGTTGCTTCCCGAGGAAAACGTTGGCGAACCGTTTCATCAACCTCTAAGGCAAGCAATGCCTTGCCTAATGATTCGGTTAATCGCGCCGCCGCTTTCCCTGTCGGTGCCGCCATTTGGATCCGTAACTTAGACGGGCTTAACTGGATCATCGCTGCCAACAGTTTCGCTACCGTGGTCGTTTTGCCAGTCCCCGGTCCGCCTGAAATGATCGCGTGACGCGCCGTCAAGGCCACCGCAGCAGCCACTTTTTGATCATCACGCGCTGACGACCCGAATAAGTGATCGAGGATCTGTCGCGCCTGGTTTTCATCCTTTAACTGCTGTTCCGGCAATGCGTTAAAGAACGTCGCGACCTGTTGCTCTTGATGCCACGCACGCTGAAGATAAAGCTGCTGATCGACTAAACACAATGGCCCTATCTGCGTCGCAGAGGAGAGCGCGGACCATGCGGCAAGCTGGCTCTGCCATCCCTGCGCGTCCTCAGGTGCTTGACATAATTGCCAGAGCTGTTGAGCGTCTATCCGCTGCGCCCCTGTCCATAAGGCGTCCGGGGTTAATGCAGCCAAGGGTAGACAGACATGCCCCTCACCGGCACTGGCGCTAACGCAAGCCGCCGCCAGAAAATAGTCGGGCCGATCGCCCTCACACAGGAGTCGAGCAAATTGCAGATCAACGGAACGAAACAACTGTGTGGCGTGAGCGTAGGCAATCACCTCATCAATAGGATGCATTGATCTCTTCCTCTTGGCTGAATAAATGGTCCAACTGTTCGATCAATACAGCAGGGGGGCGTGTGTAATAGATACCATTTCCGGGAAGATCATCAGCCATTCCCCGTAAAAAGAGATAATAGACCCCGCCGAAATGCTGTTCATAATCGTAATGAGGTAGACGATGGCGCAAATAGCGGTGTAACGCTAAGGTATATAATTGATATTGGAAATCGTAGCGATGCTCAACCATCGCGCCTTCCATAGCCTGTTGGGTATAGGCCTGACTGTCAGCGCCTAGCCAATTCGACTTGTAATCGGCAATGTAATATTTCCCCTGCCAACGAAACACAAGATCGATAAAGCCCTTCAACATCCCTTGAACTTCAGAAAAATTCAGGTTCGCCGCCTGTGCTGATAAGGGATCAAAACGCTTAATGCAGGCATCCAGGCGAGCGGCATTCAATGGCTGTTCGACCGGGATCCAAAACTCCATTTCGATCAAACGATCGCTGCGGCCAATCGTCGACAGCGATGTTTCGGCGCCAGGGAGTTGTTGCGCTAAAACACGCTCGATCCAACCCTGTACCATTGGCGCCCAAAGCTCTTCATAGCCCCAAGCGACTAACTGTTCTGTTACCCACTGTGCGTCTGGGGATGCGGTAAAATCCAGATTTTCGAAAAGGTGATGTAAAAACGTACCGGGTGCGGCGCCTTTCGGGAATTGGTGTACCGTCGATAACGGCGAAAGCGTGTTGCTCCTCTCAGCAATCACTTCGACATCAAACCCTGGCACATACAACTGCCGACTGCTGGCATGATGCGTTAAGGCGGAGTAACTGGTGACGCGCCAATTATCCTGGAGTGATCGCTGTAAAACCTTCGCCGTGACCTCTGTCGAGTCTGCAGCCTCGGTTTGATAGTGGGTAGAAGGCGAGTCGCTTGCTAGCACGATTTCACACTCAGCGTCCGCCATCGTTGCCAACGCCTCCGCCAGCTGTTCTGCGGTTGCGGCGTCACCTTGTTGTACCAAATAACCTATAGCACTGTGCTCCAGCTCAGTAGGCCCTTGATATTTACGTTTACGATAGAATAACGGCGCAATACCAATACTACAGTGCCAAATCGCACGCGTTAAGGCGACGTAGAGCAAGCGTAAATCCTCTGCCAGCCGTTCTTCTTCCGCGAGCGTTAGGCTCTCTTCATCCCCCTGCAAATCGAGTATCGCCGAGAAATGTTCGCGGTCGTGGTAAAGCGGTTGCTTAGTTTCTCGATAGCTCGCAATAAAAGGTAACCAAACAAGCGGATACTCTAAGCCTTTAGATTTATGGATTGTAACGATTTGCACAAGATCGCGATCGCTCTCTAAACGTAATTGCTGGCTACGGGCATTATCATCCGGTTGATCCACTTGCTGAGCGAAGAAACGTAGTAAGCCATGGGGGGTATCATATTCCGAAGAGGCCGTTTGCAATAGTTCACTGACGTGCATTAAATCCGTCAGACGCCGTTCGCCGCGCGTGCTCGATAACACATTTTCTGCTAGACCGTAATCGTGCAATATTTGCCGAAACATCGGTAAGAAACCGAATTTACGCCATTGCTGCTGCCATTCAGTAAACTGATCAGTCAGCGCATCCCATTGGCCACTGTCGTGGTTCAGCGCTTCGATTTGAGCCGCTGAATAGCCGAGTAGCTGAGTGGCTAACGCAGTGCGTAAGAGTGACTCTTGCTGAGGATGTAAAATTGCGTCTAAAACCCAGAGCAACTCTTGCGCCTCGACCGTCTGGTAGACGCTATCGCGACTCGATAGATACACCGAGGCAATACCCAGCTGTTGCAGCGCATCGCGGATCAGACTGGCTTCACGACGACTCCGTACCAGCACCGTAATATCCGCGGCACTGACGGTGCGGCGTGTCTCCCCTCTGACCAACCAAGCCTGCTGCTGCTGCCCGGCTGTCAGCCATTGGGCGATATCATTAGCGCAATACTGCGCCATCGTCTGCTGATAGTCCGAGACATTGCACCCCTCGCCCTCCTTTAGCCACCAGCGCATCGCCGGTTGCTGTTTATCCTCTCGCCATACACTGAGGGACTGATTGTTCGGGGCAGAGGCGACCGGTAAAAAAGGAATATCGGCGAAAAGGAAAGGATGTTCGACCCGTTTAAAGAGTCGATTAACGGTTTCAACCATTCCGGGGGAAGATCGCCAGTTAGTATGCAGCGAATAGTGATCCGTGACCTCATCCCGGGCTTTAATGTAGGTAAAAATATCTGCGCCGCGGAACGCATAGATCGCCTGCTTAGGATCGCCAATCAGCAGCAAAGCCGTATCGGAGGGTTGTGCGTAAATACGGCTAAAAATCCGGTATTGAGTCGGATCGGTATCTTGGAATTCATCCACCATGGCGACCGGATAACGCTGTCGGATCGCCTCAGCAAGGGTTTCACCCTGTGGCGTTTGCAGCCCCCGATCAAGCTTGGTTAAGAGATCGTCGAAACTGAGCAGCGCATAGCGCTCCTTCTCTTGCTGTAGGTTTGCGCGGATATCGTGTAACGCTAGAGTTACCAGCGGCTCATAGAGCGAAATGGGTGTCGCAAGAAAATGGTCTATCGCCTCAAAAATCGGCTGTTGAGGCGCTTGCCCTTTTTTAGTTTTGGCGACTAACTGTGCTTGGCCAAACTTTTCCAGCTCTTTTTGCGGAAGCTGATAACCGGTATCGTCACTTTCTGCCCAGAGCGTTATGGTATTGATCCAGTTAGGCACATTTAACGAAGAATAACTGCGTTTATCGACATCAGAGTCCATGACCCACTGATAGACCTCGGCAGAAACCTCACGCCATTGTTGTTTCATCGCTAGGATGCGTTGGCAATTCTCATGATGACAGGCGGTTAACTCTTGCGTGGGCAGTGGGCGTTTTAGTTGCGGGACATCGCCCTGCAACCATGCTTTCACGGAGTGAAGAAGATGCTCAGGGCCACTAAACAGCGCCATAACCTCTTGTGCTATCGCCTCCTCTAACGGATAGCAATAGCGCCGCCAAAAATCCTCTGTCGCTTGCCGTAACAGTTGTTGTTCATCTTCCAAAAGCTGTTGTTGGAACAACATCCCGGACTCGAAAGCATTAAGATTAAGCATCCGCTGACAAAAGCCATGAATCGTATAAATAGCCGATTCATCCATCTGCCTTTCGGCTAATAACAGAATCATTGCGGCTTGCGCTTTATCGTCGATTTCAGCCAACAGTTGGCCCATTACCGGATGGTCGGAATGACCCCGAATACAGGCAATACGTAACTGATGGATATTGTCACGTATACGTCCCCGAAGCTCTTCAGTGGCTGCTTCGGTAAAGGTCACCACTAAAATTTCTTCCACCGATAATAATCGTGACCACGCGTTATCTTTGCCTAATCCTAATAGCAGCCGTAAATAAAGGATGGCTAGGGTAAAGGTTTTGCCTGTTCCCGCGGAAGCTTCAATCAATCGTTGCCCCTGGAGTGGGAGCGTGAAGGGATCCAGAATCGTCGATGATGAGGGGTGACTCATGCTACTTCCTCCGAAGTCTCTGGGCTATGGGCCTGTAAAACCGGTAAATACCAACACTCAGCTTGCTGACAAATGGCCGTCACCTGTTCGGCGGTTAATTGGGGCGCTAAACGTTGTAGGTAGGGATCGCTGCCCTCTCCGTCCATCAAATAGCCTTCATGCCATGCGCTGTGCAGTCTTACCAAGGCGCGGCTTTGCGTACTTTCCTGCCAATCAATGACCGGAGGTTGGCTATTTTTAAGCAATCCAGCTTGTAACCATCCGCCGCCACTCTCTTTTAATAACCAGAGCGGCTCGGCCATGCCTTGGTAATAGCCCTGCATCATTCTTTCCAGTTCTGCCTTCGCCTGATCGATAGGCAGCGGTAAAAAACGCCAGTTGGTCTCGTCCCGACCATATAATCGGCTGATCCCCTGCCCGCCCATCGCACAATAGAACAGATGTTCGATCCATAACAGTAATCCATCGGTTAGATTGAGCTTACCGGGACGCCAGCGCAGTAAACCATCGGCTTGGACCTGTGGCAACCATCCGACCACTCGGGTTTCCAGTAGCATCAGATCCACTTCAAGGCTATGGGTGGCATGGCGTTGGGCCACCACCGTATCGGCAATTTTCTCCATCTCCGCGCATTGGCGCTGCCAGATAAGTCGGCCATAAGCCCCATAAGGCAATTGTCCTGATAAACGATAATGGCGATAAAGCTTCTCGGCGGGCTGTTGTTCGATCAAGGTATTGAGCAATCGCTGATTAAGCTGATACCGAGTGAGATTATCGTGAATAAAGGGTTCGCTCTCCGGCAGGCCCACCTCTTCACGCTGGAAATAGACGCCTAAGCGCCGAGTAAACCAAGCGCGAATCGGATGCCGCCAAAAGCTGGCGAAGGCGTTCAAAGTAAGCTCTTCCGGTACACTAGGTGCGAGCGGTTGTGAGAACAGCGGCTGTGGCGTCCCTTCAAGGTTCGCCGCCGCGGTCCATTGCTGGGCAAAGGAGTGCCAGGGATTCTGTTCACTGAAATTTTCACTCGAAAATGGGGTGCGGGCTTGAGCCAAAACCAGATGTTGCTGGACACGCCGCGCGCTCTCATCAACATCACACTGCGCATCACCCTCGAGGTAAAAACTCTGTCCAATATATTCCAACAATTCCGTGACCAAGACCGACGCAAGGCGAGGCTGATTGTCTTGTATCGATCGCCCGACATAGCTGACATAAAAATAGTGCTGTGCCGAGGTAAGGGCTTCTAGGAACAGATAGCGGTCATCATCTCGGCGGTTTCTATCCCCTTTTCGCGGTTGCTTGGGCATGAGATCAAACCCCGAAGGCAGTAAAGTGCGCGGGTAGACCCCATCATTCATTCCTAACAGGCAGACCACTTTAAAAGGAATGGAACGCATCGGCATTAACGTACAGAAGTTCACCTGTCCCGCTAAGAATCGCTGGCTAATGCGTTGTTGTTCCAGCCTACCCCTTAATTCATCACGTAAGAGCGTCATCGGAATAGGTTGCGTGTACTGTGCCGTAATTCCTTCTTGGATCACCTTACGCCACTGTTCGTGAATCACTTCCAAGGCCGCTTGGCTCTCCGCATCGCCAATAAAAAAACGTTCAGTTAATTGACGACAATAGGGTAACCACTCTTCCAGCGTATAAGATTGGGTAAGCCGTTCACGCCATTCACTCAGCGCCGCGAGAAACTCGGCTAATTGACCGGCCAACTCCCCCATTAAGCCTGCACTTTCATCGAACGGCAATATACCTTGCCAATCGCCCAGCGTGCTGTCCATAGCGACCCCGAGTAACATACGCTGGATCCCGAACTGCCAAGTATGTTGACCGGTGACGGGAAGTGCCAGGTTAGCAACGCTTTCGTCATCTAAGCCCCAACGAATGCCCGATTCTTCAACCCAGTGACGCAGGCGCTGAAGCTGTTCTTCCGTGATCGCAAAGCGTTCTGCCAGCGCAGGCACTTCAAGAAGTGCCAACACCTGTTCTGAGGTAAAGCGACTATCGGGTAGCATCAGTAACTGAATAAATGCTTGAACCACAGGATGTGCGTGACTGGCACTGCGGTCCGAGATAGAAAAAGGCAAATAAGCGTCGTTGTTCGCTCTTGAGAAAGCCGCTTGAATATAGGGGGTATAACTATCAATATCAGCAACCATCACGATGATATCGCGTGGACTGAGCTGAGGATCCTGATCGAGCAGCGTAAGGAGGTAGTCCCGCAGTACCTCGACTTCACGCTGCGCATTATGACAACTACTGACGGTGATTGAGCGATCATTATGCGCTAAGGGGCGTTTAGTCGTACTGGTTATAAACTGTTCAGCATTAAGCCCAACCACCGAATGATCTTCCAGCAGTAAAATATCTTGCTGCAACTGCGAGAGCAGATGGGTCGGCTCGTTCTCGACAAAAGCATGGATCTCATCATTGACACTTTCCATCTGCGCAAGCAGATAGAGATTATCACGTCCTTGCCGTCCCCATGAGGCCAGCAAAGGATTGGGAAGCGCCTGTTCGCCCGCCTCGCTGAAAAGTTGTGGTGCCATATCGGGTGCTTTAAATAAAGGGCGCTGCTCCCCTGTTTCCTGCCACTGCTGCTGTTTCAATGCATAGACCTTGCGTCGCCGAGTCAGGAGTCGAGCAAGAAATGCTCGGTCTTGAATATCCCCCCAATAGTGTTGGCAGGGATTGGTAAAAAGCAGGTGGATTTCACAGTGTCGGCCCAGGGCTTCCAGCGCCTGCAAATAGATAGGCGGTAAGGAGGAGATTCCACAAATAAATACGCGTTTAGGTAACACCGCATCAAGCGTATCGTCCGCTAGACGCTGAATAAATCGTTGATAGAGATTAGCACGATGCCATTCAGGTTGACCGATCTGCGCCGTATAATTAACTAAGGCTTGCCAAAGTGGCGCTTGCCATTCTTGGGCGCTGCCTAATTCGGCGACACGCTCCCCTTGCTGCCATAACGCCAACCAATCGGGACGATAAACGAGATAGTGGTCAAAGAGGTCGGCAACTTGGGCACAAAGTTGGTAGAGCTTGCGCGGATCCCCCTCCTCGGCAAGGTAATCACTCAATACCTGAAAGGCTGGCTCCTCGCGTAAGGAAGGCAACAGGTGCATCAGTTTCCAGCTCATCGCGCTTTTGGTGAAGGCACTTTCAGCAGGAATATTGGGTAATACCGCGACAAACATCTGCCAAATAAAGGTCGCCGGCAACGGGAAGCTGATGTTCGCAGCAATACGCGATTGGAAGCCAGAGGCTAGTTCCATCTGTAGCCATTGCGCCATGCCGGGGCTTTGTACTAACACCACTTCCTGTTCTAGAGGATCAGGCAGTGGGTCATTCTCCATTATCGAGGTGACCAGATCTTTTAATAAATCAAGACGATTTGAATGCCAAACACGGAACATAGTGACCTCTTCTCCCACATCCTAGCGCAGCAGTATACCTTGCCTCGACCTTAATCACGACCTACTGATACAATTACTACGGGCAGCGTAAACGCTGCAGAGACTGTGGCGAAAGATCTGCGGCTTGCCAAGTCACTCGCTGCCAATAACACCCGTTCATTGCCGCAATCCGTTGTTCTTCAATGGTATGGCTATACTGCTCACTGCCCTCGAGCTTCTGAGCTAATTGCTGCCACACTTCGCGCCGTTGCCACAGCGTCTGTTCACTACGCTGTAAACTACCGATATAGTGCAACATCAGTAAGCTACTGATCGACAAGAGTGTTAAGGCAATCAGCACTTCAACTAGGCTTATCCCTTGGCAATAGTGCGCCGCACTGCTCGGCGGATAAGGGGCAGTCGTCAGTCCAACCGCGGGGGTGTCGCTGTAAGCGTAAGGGCGGTCCCTCATTGACAATAACCCTCTGCCAAAGTAACCACTCACTTTTTTCGGAAACCCCTCGTAACCAACCTTCATTTTTCGACTCTCGCCAAAAACAGACAGAAAAAGCGTTTGAGGGCGATAAAGGACATTGCCATGCTGGTGCCGTCGACCACGCGTATGTGCGACCCCAAGCCAGCGCTGACTGAGCTTGATAGAACGCTCGATAATACGATTTCTCATCATTGACCTGCTGTGCCCCATAACGAAGTGAATCACTCGTTAAACGTAAAACCCCACTGGCTAATGCCATCGTTAATAAAACCGTTAACAAGGTGACGTTGCCTTGTGGTGCGGAGGAAAGTAATAGGCGCTTCATCTAATCATTCTCTCGATTAACTCGATGTTGGCGGCTAAGTGTGTACTTACCTGCTTTCAGGGTTATTTGAATATCAACCTGCTGGGCGAGTGCCTTGACACGAAAATCGATCACCTGTACTTGGGCGGGCTGAGTTAAACGCGACCACTGGCCAGTGCGACAATTGGCCACCCCTCGCGCGTACTCTATCGCCAGCCCGCGATGTCGGTAGCCAAAATAGTCGCTATGTGAATGGCCGGGTCCTTCCCACTGACCGTTAGCATTATCGTCCCAGCGTAAAAGTAAACACTTACCTTCGTCCTTTATCTCCATACTGACCCCGCCACAGTGATTACCTTGACAAAATCCCGCACGGCGAACCGCTTTCTCGACTAACAGCAGAAGGCGCTGTATTTCTTCTCGCACCCAGTAACGCTGCTCCATCGCCGCAGACTGTTGCCATAAAAGGGGTAATAGTCGTTCAGCGCTGAGTAACAGTATTGCGCCAAGCGTTAGCGCGATAAGCACCTCAATCAGACTAAAGCCTGCTTGATGAGAGGTTATCAACTTCATTGGCACCCCTTATCCTGCCCCTTGCAGTAGCGAACTCGACCATGAGCAGAAATAATAACCCGCCAGCGCGTAACCTCGTTTCCGACGTCAAAGCTCCCCGGCCAGGCGGTGCCATGCTTTCCAAAAAAACGAGGCTCACCGATCACTGCCAACAGCTTGACTTGAGGCGTACTGGGTTTCCATATCCACTGCTCGACCTTTCCTGCCCGAGGCTCGCTAACCGCTCTCACTAAGGATTCTTCATTATCCAACCACGGGATAAAGGAAATTGTCCTGTGATAGTGATAAGCCTGCTGACGCAGCCGATTTAAAAAGTGGGTTAAATCACTCGCAGTAGCCTTAACCTGTTGACGGTACTGCCACTGCGTAAGTGACTGGCTTCCCAGCCCCGTCAATATCGCAGTGATGGCTAGCACAATCAGCACCTCTACTAGGGTGAAGCCGGCGCGTGAAGAATGAATAAATAATCGCATGGGGAGAGCTTACGCCGGTAGCGTCAATCGAACAGAACATACCTGATCATTTGCGAGTAGGATTAAATTATTTATTAATAGCTTGGTATTATTCCAAATTTAATGAGTAGCCACTCATAAATAATAAATTATTCTACTGCCAAGAGTTAACCCTTACGATTAAATAACAGAAAAAAAGTACTCTTATGGAAAATAGAGAATAAAACTCGTCAGAGACTGACTATTAATTTTCACTCGATTCGAATAAAGGTGTGATAATCAGATGGGGTAATGACAGCGCGGTAAGTAAGGTGAAAAGTATCCGCACATTATTTTTCGCCTCAGGTATAATAAATATTATCGCTAATAACGAAAAAAGCAATGCGCCAGATAAAATAGGCCACGTTAATCGCAGATAATCATAATAATTGTTACACCCCAAAAGATGACGCCGCACACGCGTTTGCGGAAAGGCATGAAGAATTAAAAAGCCTAGCGAAAAACCGACTAATGGTGGAAAAAAGAGCAGTGATAACACGCCCGCGAGGATTCGATAATCTCTTTGCACAAAGCCGGTAATGAATAATTGTGCTGCGCAGAGTATCCCTATCCCCTGCATTACTGTCATAACCAGCGCGAGGGAGTGCGTGGGGAATCCCGCATCACTGAGTAAAACGGTGGTCTCACGGAGGTAGAACACCGCAGGCAGCGTGATCAATCCTATCCCTATGGCTAATCGCCTAGGCCAACCGCTTGCCTGTGGCTCCTCGATCGCAAAATGCATTGCGGAGGCGAGTAAAAAAATGGGTAAGGCGCTGGCGGGATGGGTCTGCCAGACTAACAGACAGAGTGCCATAAGGGCTAAATAGCCACTGAGGAATAGCCTTTTTTTTCCGCGACGAACAACCGCTAAGTCGCTCGCGCCATGCGCCATCCCTAACAGGCCAATGGCCACCGAGGCAAAAATTAGCTGGTAAACCATCGGACACAACGAGGCAGCTAACGCTGCCCCGTAGAGTACTATCCAACCACTTTTTTGGCTTTGATCATTGGTCATACCGCGGTACTGTCAATCGTCGTGGTCTGGAAGGATTTCGATAGCACTTTTGCGGCGTAAAACGCGTAGAAGACTTTTGCTATCACATCCAATACTAGGAAGCTCCAGACCGACGCAGCATCACTAATAATGTGTAATCCTTCAGGCCCGATAACAAAGACCACTGGGTAGAGCAACCAGACGAGCGTTAGCAAGGTAATATTTTTATAGTATCCGCCTGCAGTGGTGAGTGCGCGGGTCGCGGCAATTCTACGTAAAGGTCTCCACAGTAAAAATAGGACTCCCAAGAAGGCGATACAGGACCATAAATACCAGATGGCTTTCACCATAAGGGTGTCAGCAAGCGAAGATAATAAGCCGGTGATAACCATTATAATATCTAACCCAATGATCGCCGTTAAATATCCATTCATTTGGCTTGAAGGGCCATATTCATGAAAGGCGATCATGACTAATCCAGCCAATAAAATAGGCGTAGTGACTGACCAATCAAGATATCTTGCGAAATAAATAGTTGTTCCATTATCAGAAAGATAATTACCGACGCCTAATGCCATGGCTAAATAAGCAGTTGCGGCGATAAAAGTGACCAGAGCATGCATCATAACGTGATTTTTAATTGAGGATTTTTTTCTTCCTAAAAAATAAATTAATAATGTCGACAGAGACATTAGGGTAAAACCTGTAATAAGTGGAACCTGGTCCATTAAAACCCCTCCAAACAGAGTAATAATAAATGATGAAACTATAATTGATTAGTTCGGTCATGACTTAACGATAAGTATATGGGGGGATCCGTTTTCTGCAAATATTGACCCTGTTTTACCCTAAAATAAATACTGCTTCGACGCCTTGATTTACTGGCGATTGTGAATTAAGAATTGGCTGCTAAATAGAGGTTAGCGCCTGAGAAATAAAAAAACCGCAACCTGAAGCAGGTTACGGTTTTAGCCTTTATCACTCACTCGCGGACAATGCCGGTTGAGCGACTTAAATCGCGACGGGTGCTTTGATCGCAGGGTGCGGATCGTAGCCTTCTATCTCGAAATCATCAAAACAGTAATCGAAAATAGAGTCCGGCTTGCGTTTAATGACCAACTTAGGCAGTGCACGAGGCTCACGACTTAATTGTAAGTGCGCTTGTTCTAAGTGATTAGAATAGAGGTGCGTATCGCCCCCTGTCCAAACAAAATCGCCGACTTCGAGATCACACTGCTGAGCGACCATATGGACCAGTAACGCATAGCTGGCGATATTAAAGGGTAAGCCTAAAAAGACATCACAAGAGCGCTGATAGAGCTGGCAACTAAGTTTGCCATTCACGACGTAGAATTGGAAAAAGGCATGGCAAGGTGCCAGCGCCATTTTATCTAACTCTCCAACATTCCATGCCGATACGATGATGCGGCGCGAATCAGGGTCCTGTTTAATCTGACGGATCACTTCGCTAATTTGGTCGATATGGCGGCCATCGGCAGCTGGCCAGCTACGCCATTGTTGACCATAAACCGGACCTAAGTTGCCCTGCTCGTCTGCCCACTCATCCCAAATCGTTACCTTGTTCTCTTTTAGGTAAGCGATATTGGTGTCTCCCTTTAAAAACCACAGCAGCTCGTGAATAATCGAGCGCAGATGGCATTTTTTCGTGGTGACTAAGGGGAAGCCCTGTTGCAGATCGAAGCGCATTTGGTGACCGAAAATGGATAAGGTGCCGGTACCGGTACGGTCGTCTTTCACCGCGCCTTCAGAGAGGACTTTCTGCATCAGTTGCAAATATTGATTCATTTTACTTCACTCGTTACAGTCTTTGATTGGCGTTGGTACGCCCAAATCATCATTATCACTCCAGCGACAATCATTGGGATAGACAAGATCTGCCCCATGCTGATCACCCCACCAAATAACCCGAGCTGTGCATCAGGCTGGCGGAAAAACTCGACGATAATACGGAAAGCGCCATAGCCTATCAGAAATAAGCCCGAAACACTGCCCATTGGACGCGGTTTGCGAATAAACAGATTCAGAATAATAAACAGCACCACACCTTCTAACGCTAATTCGTATAGCTGTGAAGGGTGACGTGGCAGTACGCCATAGGTATCTAGTAGGGATTGCCACTGAGGATGGCTTGGGATTAAGGCCAGATCTTCATCGCGCGAGCCGGGAAATAGCATCGCCCACGATGAGTTCGGGTCAACACGTCCCCATAACTCGCCATTAATAAAGTTACCTAAGCGGCCTGCGCCTAAGCCAAAAGGAATTAAGGGGGCAATAAAATCAGAAACTTGGAAGAAAGTCCGTTTGGTTCTGCGGGCAAAGACTAACATCACCACGATAACACCAATCAACCCACCGTGGAACGACATGCCTCCGTCCCAGACCTTAAACAGATAGAGCGGATTTTCTAGGAATAGCGGTAAGTTATAGAATAAGACGTAACCAATACGGCCACCTAAAAATACCCCTAAGAAACCGGCGTAAAGGAGATTTTCAACTTCCGTTTTAGTCCAGCCACTGCCGGGCTTATTCGCACGCCGAGTGGCCAACCACATGGCAAAAATAAAGCCGACTAAGTACATCAACCCATACCAGTGAAGGGAGATGGGACCGATAGAAAAAATTACCGGGTCAAATTGTGGAAACTTAAGATAGCTCGCAGTCATCTTGCACCATTGGTTGTTAAATCAATCACTCTCGCCTCATTCTTGAGGGGGTGAACAAATAGGTTGGGCGAAATCATAGCATAAGCCCGCAAAATTGCGGGCCAGAAATGTAGCGGAGTATTAACGACCGCCGCGAATCAATCCACCCAATCCACGACGTTCCATAAAGACCGAAATTTGGTAGCGGACTTCGCTGGTGGTGCTGGATTGCAAAACTTGCGCCGCGAGTTGTTCGGTCTCGTTACATTCCAAGTGCCGTAACAGGTATTTTACCCGAGGGATATTTTTGCCATTCATACTTAGGTGACGGTAGCCCATCCCCACCAGTAACGGCACACAAGTTGGGTCACCAGCCATTTCACCACATAAGCAAACAGGCAGATTGACACGCGTTGCCAGCGTCATGATGCGATAGAGCGCCTGTAAAACCGCGGGATGCAGGGCGCTATATAAATTCGCCACCCGCGTATTGTTACGGTCCACCGCTAACAGGTATTGGGTTAAATCGTTGGTTCCCACCGAAATAAAGTCGACCTTGCGTGCCAATTGCGGGATCAGAAAGATCATCGACGGCACCTCTAGCATAATGCCGACTTCTGGCGAAGGGATCTCATAGCCCAGTAGTTCTTCAACCTCATAAATCGCGCGATCAATCAGGTGTCGCGCATCATCGATCTCTTCGATGCTGGTGATCATTGGCAGCAGGATCCGCAAATTACCCGACGCAGCGTTGGCGCGTAACATCGCGCGGATCTGGACCAAAAAGATTTCGGGTTGATCTAGGGTTAAGCGAATACCGCGCCATCCCAATGCCGGGTTTTCTTCACTGATGGGCATATATGGCAGTTGCTTATCGGCACCGATATCCAAGGTTCTAAGCGTGACCGGTTTTTGATGGAACAGCTGTAGCATCCCCTGATACTGCGCCACTTGCTCCTCTTCGGAAGGAAAACCACTTTGCAGCATGAACGGGACTTCGGTGCGATACAGACCAATGCCCTCGACCCATTTATCTTGATCCAGCTCCAGTTCGGCGCTTAATCCAGCGTTAAGCATGATGGCGATATGCTCACCACTTTTCAATTCGCCAGGTAACTCGGCCGCGGTTTCTGCGGTCTTGCTGAGCGCGTTCTCCTCTTTGAGCAGGCGTTGATACTCTTTAATCAGTATCGGTTCAGGCTCAATCAGCACTTCCCCCCGATAACCGTCGACAATCAGCTGTCGCTTATCGAGTTGTTCGGGTCGGATATCGACGCCCATAACGGTCGGAATACCCATGGCGCGCGTTAAAATCGCTGCATGCGAGTTCGCCGCACCGTCTCGCACAACGATACCCGCTAGACGATCCTGCGGGATCTCCGCAAGGGAGGTCGCGGTTAATTCATCGGCAACTAAGACAAAGCGCTCCGGCCAGCTGTTGCTGCCTTGTAAGGAGTCATCGAGGTGAAAGAGTAAACGTTGGCCTAATTCACGTAAGTCATTGGCTCGATCGCGTAGATAGTTATCTTTCAGCTCCAAAAACTGTGCCGCGAATTTTTCGATAACGACTTTAACCGCCCACTCTGCCACGATGCCTTGCTCGATTTCCGCCAGCAGGCTTTTCTTCAACCGCGGTTCGCTCAGTAGATGCGAATAGAGGTTAAAAATCTCTGCACTCTCTTTCTGCGCGCTGCCTGAAAAGCGTTTGCTGTAACGCCGAAACTCCTCACCTGCCTCAGACATCGCCAAGAGTAGGCGCTCTTGCTCTTGCTCACTATCTAGCGCGGAAGCGCGCGTAACCTGCTCTAGCAGCGGTTGCACTTGGTCGACCCACCCCGGGGCAATCGCCACGCCTGGGGAAGCAGCAACGCCCTGTAGACGGCTTTGGCGGTACAACCCAAATAGCTGACGCAGTTGCGAGGGCGAGAGGAGTGTGGCGACCTGTGTGGCGAGCGTCACTAAGAAGGACTCTTCGCTCTCGTCATACTGGCGGATTTCGCGCTGCTGCACGACCAGTACCCCTAAAACGGTACGACGTGAGACGATGGGTGCGCCGAGAAAAGCACGGTAGTGCTCCTCATTCACAGAGGGAATATATTTAAAACTGGGGTGTGAGGGGGCATCGGCCAAGTTAATCGGCTCAGCGAGCCGCCCGACTAGGCCGACAATCCCTTCATCGAGGGCGAGGGTGATATTTTTACCGCGGGGCTTTTTTAAGCCCCGCGTGGCCATCAAGTAATAGCAACCGCGCTCGTGATCCGCCAGATAGATTGAACAGACTTCTGTTTCCATCGTATGGCAAATCTCATTTACGAGAATTTCAAGTGCATCATTGAGCCGCGGAGCACTCGCGACTTTTTCAACAATATCCCGTAACTGTGTGAGCTTCAGTGCCATCGATCATCCCCTTTTACGCCGTCCTGAGTAATTCGAACGCTGCCCTCCCCCTTCCGGTTGGGCCATTAACGATGTTGCAAATTCTTTCATTACCCGCCGATAGACATCCCGCTTAAACGAGACCACCTGACGGACCGGATACCAAAAGCTCACCCAACGCCACCCATCGAATTCCGGGGTGCTGCTGCGCTGAACATTAACAGCAGTATCTTGGCACTGGAGTTGCAGCAGAAACCATTTCTGCTTTTGGCCAATACAGACTGGCCGTGTATCCCATCGCACTAAACGTTTGGGTAATTTGTAGCGCAACCAATTACGCGTCGAAGCGAGAATACGCACATCTTTACGATGTAACCCCACTTCTTCAAATAATTCACGGTACATCGCCTGCTCTGCGGTTTCTCCTGCATTAATCCCGCCCTGCGGAAATTGCCAAGAGTGCTGACCAAATCGTCGTGCCCAAAGCACCTGTCCTTGACGATTACAAATTACAATACCCACGTTAGGGCGGTAGCCATCATCATCGATCACTGGACTACCTCGATATTCTTTTTAGATAACCTGATTGTTTCACACTCCACTCGGGCGGTAAACCATTGCCTTACGCCAATAATTATCAGCATTAGTGGGATAACTAAGGGGTAAAAGTAAAGTTATAAACAAATTACCACAGAGTTAACCTATTTTATTCACCTTTTCTGTGGATAGCTTTGTGAAAAAGATGGGATTCAATTGAATAATCATTTTTAACCCCCCTTTTAGGCTGTCTAATTTTAATTTATAAAGACCTTAAATTACATGAAGTTATCAGGTTTATAAACAACATTTTATCAGGTTTTTCGGGGTTTGATTCAACGACACTTAACGCATAGGTTAAAAATTAACCATTTCATAAATTATCCACAGAACATGCCTGAATGTTACGCATAAGTCGAAAAAAAACTGAACAAACCTTGCTGTCAAGGCTGTAAATAGAAACAGTACTCTCAAATTACCGGAGTTATCCCATTTTTCTGTGGATAAGTAGGGTGACAAACCTGTTTATGAATCCCGTGAAACTGGGATAACCCGATAAAATCCCTTAGACGCCCTATGCGTT
>Ga0157363_1001207_pt1 | contig 21278 bp, 4 predicted proteins | sample AttsexASBM1_FD_111477 | JGI IMG/M metagenome (GOLD analysis project Ga0157363, IMG submission 111477) | Fungus gardens microbial communities from leaf cutter ant in Ribeirão Preto, State of São Paulo, Brazil - Atta sexdens ASBM1 | ecosystem: Host-associated > Fungi > Mycelium > Unclassified ... | reverse complement strand
GTGTGTGTGTGTGTGTGTGTGTGTGTGTGTGTGTGTGTGTGTGTGTGTGTGTGTGTGTGTGTGTGTGTGTGTGTGTGTGTGTGCGTGCGCGCCTTCGTCCTATAACACCAGGACGCCATCGATCGATTTTCCTCTCGGCGTCGTCGTCGCCTTGTTGCCCATCGCCCTCATCACATCCCCCCCCCATCCCCCCTTCCGCCCATCGACTCTTCTCCCTGCCGTCGCGAACGCTTCCTCGTGCCTCTCGCGACGCAATGTTGGCGCGCGCGAGACTCGATTCGTTAATCGTAGATCGAAGCCGCGTCACGCCGACGGCCAACGCGCCTTATCCGCGAAATCATATTTTTGTTACGCCGCCGCGCTCTTAGCAACGCCATAACCGCCGCGCGTATTTCACGTCCGGGACTGGGGTCAGCTGCTCTCCGCGATATACGCGGACTGAGAGATACGAGCGGCGTCGCGGCCATCGTTAAAAAGAGAAAATTATTTCCTTTATACACCGAATTAATTTCGACGATACCACGAGCCGAGCCAAGTCACTGTTACAGCCTATCAAGATGTTATTCACATAAGTGTCATCATGAGTTTATCAAGCATATTAATTCCGTCTATCTTTTTCTCGGAACACCTTATTGTTTCTCGAATGTCTTATTACATTGCTATTTCACGGGAGAAATCATCGATCTCGTGTACATCTGCAATTTGGTTTGAAAGTTATCCATCCGTGTTCCAATAGCATCCAACTGATGCTTTAACGTGATTTAACTAATTATAATCTCGCCTGGCATTACAATTCTGTTAGCTTTAGTGAACTCCAAATCGATTGAATCTAAGATTATTTGCGATAATTCCTTACCTCATTCATTTATCTCGGATAAGCTCGTGAGAATTTTCGCTGTTGTTTTTCTGTCGCTAGCATACAGAATTATCCAAATATTTATGTTACATATTTATATACGTATAGGGTAACTATCTGTTATTGTGTCTGTTCTTATTAATATACTTTTGAAAGAAGTCATAAGCAAAACTAAACAAGAAAAATACTTGTTAAGTTAAATTATTAATGTATATGACACAAAGTATGTTTAATTTTTTAACTATTAAAGTATAGCAAATATTTTTTTGAAAATATAAGAAATTTATATAAGTCCGGTAATACTGCAAGATTTTAAATTTTTCCATATATGTATAAGAACATTACATGTTATGTATGTACATTGAAATGATGAGTACAATTAAAGTAATGATTTATGCAGTATTAAACAATTAGCTAACATTTATTATCTATTTTAATAACTATATGTTAAAATGAATCAAATGTGGATAGGCACACAAATTGGAGGCACATTAACACAAAGCTATTCCTAGTGAGAGACAAAAATTTGTCTTATTTATGTTTTATTTTTATCAAGAACATTTAAAATATTAACATACTATTTTAAAACAAAGAATTTATTCTTAAACATAATAAAATATCGTTATAATATTAACAGAAACAATAAATCTCAAGCATAGCTGAAAAAGACGTACGCAGCCGTGCTCATGCTTGTCATCATCGCGATACGCTTTCATCCGAGATTTTAGCAAAGTTGGAGCTCTGAAATCCTAAACGTGCGCGGGGACAGCGATAATTATCGAGAGTAGGACGCCTCTCTCTTTCTCTCTCTTTCTCTTTCTTTCGCTCTTGCTGTCTTTCTCTGCGCTTCAGTCGCGCGGTGAAAAACGAGCCGGTATACGTGACGAAATGCGGTCGGTCCTCGCGCGTGTATCGCCGACGAGGCCGCGGGATATCGGGGCGCGTACAGGTACACACTTGTCGCTTATTCGCGTTCGTGCGAGCGCGACGGTTACTCGCGGTAAATTTACCCGCGAATTATCGCGAGAGCGAGTCTCCTTACCGCGCCTCTCCTCTCCTCGCCTCGCCTTGCCTCGCCTTGCCTCGCCTCGCTTCGCCCCGCCTCGTCTCGCTTTGCCTCGCCTCGCTTCGCCTCGCCTCTTCTCTCGTGCCTTGCCGCGCTCGTTGTAACTCCGGTCTCCGCGTCGAATGCTTGATACCGTAGGTATCCGGATTTTAGGCCGCGCGCTCGTAAATCCGACTCTCCCTTGGGGATTGCAGGCGGAGGTGGCGGGAAGGATTTAAGGTTTTGCTGCATCCGACATCCTCTGACCCTCTCTCTCTCTTTCTCTTTCTCTCTCTCTTTCATATTTCGCACAAAAGGGAATGCCGGGAAACCTCGGCAAATGTTATAAATATTACGGAATTTTCTTATTATGTAAAAGCACGAGAGCAGTTCATTTTGTACTAGATGGATATGCATTTCTTGTTCTTTCTTTGAACATTGTATGTGATTCGCGAAACCGCTTCAAACTTGAAAATATTATTTAGATTTTGACATTCGATTAATCCATCTAAATATTATGTAAATGTGATCAGGGATACATCCGGTGTCAGAGGCTTGAATTATTTTCTGCTTAAACGATTAATAAATATTGTTAATGACAAAAAGGGATACAATGTAAGAGTGGAGTAAAAATCTTTTCAAAAATTTCTTTTTCAAGAATTCTTTCTTTTCAACATTTCCACTGTTCTTGGAATTTTTCGTGACTACCACCACGATATGGTATAACCCCCACTTTCTAGGTCTATGGGGTAGGGGTAGTAATTCACGATACCCCCATTCGTCGCATACCGAACGTCCTACCTCTCGTTACGCGTGACATCGTTGTCGATGGGTCAAATGACGGAGAAGTAGAAAAGAGACGCGCAATGAAGGGCACAGGAAGCTGGAAGGGAGTATCGCGGACAATTCGCCGAGGATGATAGGGTAGGCGAGGAGGGATGAACCATCGTCGCTGGCGTTACGACAGAAGATATGGAGGGGGGAGATGCGCGCAAAATAATACATTCTGACGGGTACTGCGCAGGTGGTGGGGCAGTCTGACTGACCAGTCGAAGTCGACTGCCGCGACGGCAACGGAGTTGGCAGTCAGTTCTATTGTAGTCGTCGCGCTCGACACGAGTATTCGGATGACACGGTAGTACAAAGTATTCGATGAGCCTTTGTGAGAGTTTAGAGTTTAGTGATCAGCTCGTATCGTGAGAACGAAAAACCAGACGCTACGCGAAACGAACGCGCATCTTTCAGGGTGTCAGCGCTTCGCGCTCGCGAGCATCGGTGTTGATCACTTTGATTCAAAACTTGATATTCGTGAGAGAACGAAAGGACAGACGCAACGTGAACGCCGCATCATAGTAATGTTAATCGCAATTCGTGATCGCGCGGTCTATGTTCGCGAACCTGGACTAAAAAAAAAGCCGTATCCTTGAACAAGGACGAGAAACTCGCTGTGGCGAAAACTGAAAACTGATCTTGGACTCTTGGAGCCGGTGCGCGATCTTCCGTGCCGGAACGTGTGTGCCTATCGCCGTCTCCATTTCACCCGATTCATCTATCTCGCTCACGCTCCGACTACCACCCCAACCTTGCTATTCCTCGTGGTACAGCAATAATATCGTTTCCCGCGCGCACTTCGGATTGGCTGTTGCAGTCGCAACTCCGGAGGAGAGCGGTGAGGTATACCGGGGAGTACCAACACGCTCCGTTTTACTCGCGCTAGCGCCGTCAACGGGAGAGGAGCAGAGGGAGAGCGATACGTGGAGCGGTAAGGTGTAGAGCAACGGCAGCAGCAGTGCCTTGCTTCGACGGAGGGCAGCAGTGTGTAGGAGGGGGAAGAAGCGAGAGAGAGAGAGAGAGAGAGAGAGAGGAGGTGGTGGTTGTAGCCGCCCGACCGACCGACCGAGTTGTTTCATTCATAAAAAAGTTCTTTATTACTCTCTGTGAGCGCATGTGCTATTCCACGGAGGAGGAACGAGTACTACTACTCCCCCGACCGGCTGCGACGGCGTAACCGCGTTTACACACAGTATTATTTACTACTGTGCGAGATACGAATCGGCGCCACACGCCGTACCGGCAGCGCGGCGTACGGATCATTCCGTTCTAATCTCCACGTTCGAACCAGTCATCATCGCATTCGTCGTTCGGAGAGAAACTTTGTGTGTCTGTAGCAACGAACGTATAATTTGACTTTTTGAACTTATTCCTAGTTTCTAATATCAATCGCGTGCCAAATACTCTTAAATAGTGCTTTGAAAATTAATTGACATTAGTGAAAGAAGATAAAGACAATCAGCGAACATAGTGTTAAGTGTCCAAGTGTTGATACTACGAAGCAAACTGGATCAACAAGAATCCGCCGTGGATCTTTCCCCAGATTCGGGGGGATCTGCGGATCGGAGAGATCGGAGACCAACACGTCGTCAACACAACACCAGCCATTATCATCGTCAAAATTACATATTACCTAGCAGATACGAAAACAATTTAAACAGCGATCCTGGGCCGAATACGAGTTCTAGAAACATGTCGCGAAATGAATCGCGACAAGCGGGCAAGCGACCGTTGAGGGCTCTTACGCCCCAAGAAAAAATAGATGCAATTAATAGAGTTCACAACGGCGAATCTAAGGCCGCTGTGGCTCGCGACATTGGCGTACCAGAATCCACCCTTCGAGGGTGGTGTAAAGCAGAGGATAAAATAATGTCGCAAGTCAATAATATAAAAACTTCGGGAACGACATTGCCGGGAACATCCTTGGCAGGTTATGAACACATTTTGACATCGAGTTCTGATAATAGTAACAATAGTGCAGTGGGTGGTTCTTCATCGAGATCGACACCAACGACCCAAGCCACAATGTTGGGATTATCGACTTCTGCAGTTACGGAAAGAACTGAGGAGTTTGAAGTCGGTCCATCTCACAAAAGAATCAAACTTGAAAATAGTTCTGGTACCACAATGGCCAATAATATTTCATCAGTTCGAGCACCAGTAGTTAATGACACCTTATTTAACAACTTATATAACATGCCGAATGATGCAAACAAGACCGTAGCAACAGCCTTTTTAAACTCACTTGGAAAGGAGGCATATTTTCCTTATCCTGGATACACGAATGTTATAAATTTGATTAATGAAATTGCTAGGACTCACGGCCCGACATTTGCGCTGAATATACTGAAACAGCAGCAGCAACTGCAACAGCAATTGCAACAGCAACAGCAACAGCAACTGCAACAACTGCAACAACAAACTAATAACACACTACTTAATGGGAATAAAAGGAAACATAGTGCTCCAGGACTCACGTCAACTATGGACATCCCGAAACCATCATCGAGAACACAGAACAATCAATCACCGAATATGGAAAAATCGTCTGGGAATGTCTCTCAATTGAATTATGAAATCGCCATGCCATCGACTAGCAGCAGTGATCCAGTCGCAAATGTTCCTCAAAGAAAAACATCCAGAAAAAGTAAAAGTCTTTCTAGTATAATAGATGGTCTTTATCAACCATACGAACCACCTTCAAATAGCGTAAAAGCAGTGACGTTTGATGTTGTAAACAATAACAACAATGATGACGATATGGATAACGAGATTGCTAGAAAATATTATCCTGGTACCTTGCCACCAGGATGTAACGAAATGGTGGAATATTGCACCAAATTGTTACAGTGGTTGCACATTTACGGTTCGCCTATAAGTACAATGAAACAAATAGGTTATATACAACGTATTTCAACACGTCTACAAGATTGGATCCAGAAGTCAAAAAAGGAAGTTCCCCAAAGAACTAATGGTATAAGTTAGCTGTAACAATCATACATCTAATATATTTGTAAATATTTGTAAATATATTTGTAAATATTTGTAAATATATTTGTAAATATATATATAATGTATATAAATAATGTATATAAATAATGTATATAAATAATGTATATATCTATTACGCGTTAGATATATTGAGACAAAAGTCTGGTAATAGTTATTAAATTTTGTTGATTGGCGTAATAATATTTAGTATTATCAAACATAATAATAATAATTAACTGATTGATAATAATAATTACTATGTATTTAGAAAAATAAAATCATCGTTTAGTTGCTCCAATTTGATACTTAAAACCAAATTATTCATTAATATTAATTATCTGTAATATTAATTATCTAAATATTTAATTATCTGTAATTATTTGTAAATATGTAATTATTGTCGAAATGAAAAAAAATTTACTGATTAATTTTATAATAGTTGTTAGATTATTTGGTGCAACTAAGCGCCTAAATATAGTCAGGACTGCCGGTCGTTTTTAGCATATAAAATTTAGTCGAGCTTTCTGTATAATTAAGTCTATATGACCCGAAGCTCAGATATAATTATATAGAAGACAAATGAGATAAATGTCATCTATATAATTGCCAACAGTCTTTTTCTGAGTGTAGTTACCAAATTGTTAATAATAATTTTAATAATTGTTGTTAAATCATACATTTGGTCATACCAAATGAATTGATAAATACAGTTAAATTATACAGTAATAAATACTGAATAATATAGCAAATATTATTAAATTAAAAATTCTATCATTAAAAATTCAAATTTTTATTTGATTTTAATGAATATCATAATTATGACCAAACGAGTTGATAATATTCATTAAAATCAAATAAAAATTTGAATTTTTAATGATAGAATTTTTAATTTAATAATATTTGCTATATTATTCAGTATTTATTACTGTGTAATTTAACTGTATTTATCAATTCATTTGGTTATCATACGATTTAGTAATAATCAACTAACTATGATGAATTTCCATCAATCTTGGTTAAACTATTAGTAATAGTTACCAAATTTTGTGATTTTATACATGTATATGTATGTATATTACTTGACATATAAGTGAAACTGTTTCACCAAAGTTTTTAGTAATTATTATCTAGATTAGATTGTAATTAATTTTAAGTTTTTCAGTATTGCCTTGTTTACAATCTTGTTTACAATCTTGCTTTAAAAGGTCATAAGCCGTAAGTAACAATATATCGGCTACAAAACTTATGCTCTTAGAGCGTAAGAATTAAATTTTGCTCAATTCGCTTAAGTCTAACAATTAAAACCTAAAGACTGCGCAAAAACAGTTTAAAGACAGAAATTATTGTCACTTAATCTCTTTCGACTTATGACTTAAGATCTCTTAAAGCAAGATGGACCGAGACTATGTTGCGTTATGCGTTATTATATTTAATACTTTCATTTTTTTTTTGAAAAATGTTTGACAAATCGCATAGCGAACGCGATTCACGAAAGTCCTTTTTTCCTATTTTTTCTACCTCTCTTAAGATAGTATTACATTTAGGTTACGTTTAGGAATTTATTTCTATAAGAGTAAGAATTATCAAATATTTCAAATTAATATAATTTATTACTTGTTTATATAAAAGGATTATTTGGATTACGCGCAACGATCATTGAAAAAGGAAATATTATACAAAAAAGAAAATCTCAAATTATTCCTTTCCAGATTTGTTTACTTACCATAATGAAAACTTCGGCTAGTGGCTGATACTCGATGTTATCACTGATGAATTGTACACATCCACGCCATGTATATAATTCCGGATACGGCAACGTACTTCGTCTGATACTTGTAGATACAAATTTCTACGGAAAGTAGAAAAAGATTTATTCTAATAGCGTTTCTCGTCCCGGCAGTCCTCTTTTATATTATTAAGTATTCTTATCATGTTAATGATTTAAATTACGACAAAACAACAAAAAATTTTCTTGTATTTTAATGATAATTGATTACGATTAGTGTACATATTTTATTTCTGATCTTTTAATTTTTGTAAAAATTAGTTTTTGTATAGAAATGTAAAAATAGTAAAAAAAATAGAAATAAATATAAAAATCCATAAAGTTTGTCTGTATTTTTTAATCCTCAGAATAATAATCCTTATTATGTTTTTAAGAATATTTTAAATCAAATTGTCGTGCGAAATCTTGAATTAAATATTATCAAGATAAAAAATTCCATTGCTCTCAATCTCTATATCGTCTGTAATAATTTATATATCTATATATTCTCCTTAATGTATATTGATACAATATATATACAAATATATATACAAATTTCTTAATCGCTTCTTGTTCTCACAGATTACAAGAATTATACATTAAATTTTACTATAAATGTCGATACGAATTATTAATCAAAAAGGAGGAGGAGAGGATCTTAATGACATTTTGAACAATTTTTTTTTAATGTTATATGATTTCATATTTTAACTATGCAATAGCCTAATCAGCTGATCTTGTGATCAGCTGATATTACAAACAGCTGACTTTGCAATCAGCTGATTTTACGTTTCACTACGCATATTTGTAATAATATACATTCGTAAATTGCAAATATAAAAAGTTAAATTCTATTACAAAATTTTATGAATATAAAATACGCTACTTTTATAAGATAAGTCTTTAATGAATATATCTTTTTTCTTTAACCGATTTTATTAGATTTTCATAATGATTTGAAAAAAGAAGACAAAATAATTTTGTTGAAATGTAAGATTTTCGTGTAGTACTTAATTAGGACAAAAAACAAGGCTCTTTCTTTTTCTTTATACTGATATTTATTATACTAATTTACAGCAAGAATGCGTAATTATCAATCAAGGATCTTTTTCGAAATCGAAAGATTTTACCCACTTGTACACGACATTCATTTTCGCAGGCTAACAACAACGGTCGGCGATTCACATACTTCGCATGGAACTGCCGTCGAAAGTTTTCCGCGTACCACAGTAGTAGTCGCTCCTTGTCACTGACGCAACGATAGGTATTCGGAAGTGATCGTACGTAGAGGTTCTCCGTCATTATGGAGACATCCGGCCAACACAACTTGATCAGGCACAATTCGCGTTGCACTTGCTGCAGGATCTCCTCGACAGTACTAGTGGATTTCTCTATGTCGTGCTCGTCCTCTGGACGTTTATCCGGCGACGGATGTAGATCGTCGAAATCGAATTGCTTCTCAGTCGCGAGATTTGTCATGATGTCATTCATTGCCACGGCAATCTAATTATCCGATGTGAACCGTAAAAACATGCGTTTAAGCCGATTGACCGCGAATGTTTATTAGCGTAATTATGAAACCGCGATTTAAATTCACATCGACATGCAAACAAGCCGTGATCACTATGACAACGTGATACGGCAAGTGTACTTCGATTAAAGTACGTAGATGGCAGCATCAAGTGGAATATAGGTAATAAAAATATTTAATATTAGGAATTGAAAACTTACAAAATATATACTTATTTACTAGTAATTATATTCGTATTTATTAGCGAAGATATATATACGAAGAAAGTTGATCTTTATTTTTTAAAGATACTTAGGTATTTTGAAAACAATAAAAGAAAAATAAAATTTTGTAATTAAAAATCTTGTCATGAGAAAAGTGAAAAAAGTCTTACTTCAATAATTATCTTACAATGAAAAGCCTCGGTATTATACTTGCCGTCAATAAGAAATGTATTACCTTAAAGGGATCCTAAAGCAAAGCTCAAACTCCGATGGAATCACTAGATGTCGCGCCGCGCGTCACATCGATATGTCTTTTTATACTACCACAGCAATATTTCACGCATACTGTGATGCACACAGTCACATGTGCGTGTCAATTTATAAGCACCGACGAGATACTATTAAAGACCGACATTCTTGCGGGAGTTCGCGTATTAATTTAGTAAACGTAATTATTCATGACTTAATTAATACTCGATTTTTCTTTAAAATTGTGATTTTAGTATTATCGTCAAAGTTTGATTATCAACAGAGATGGTAATCGCAGAGAAAAAATTATAATTTTTCTGTGATATATAGAATATTATAGCTTTACAAATTTGTATATTTATTTATGGAACAGTTATGTAATAAAAAATCATGAATTTATAGTGTATGAGCCAAATATTTATGTTAATAATAAATTTGTATCGATTATCGATGTCAGCGTTCTTCTATTACTTCTGGATCCTAGAAGCCCTTTTTATATTGCCGAAAATTTGCTCAGGATTGACGATCTTTAATAGTATCTCGGTGGTATAAGAAATTCGTTGCGATAAAGCATCTAAATCTAATTTTAAGAACTCGACGTTGTTTGTTCGTGTAAACTACGGATATCACTATTTCGTACGTACAGCAGATTGCAAAGTTTCACATCAAGCAAATGTTGTCACAACTTGACAGCTAAGATGCCACACTAAGAGATGATAAAAAATGTATCAATTTCGAAATTTTTGATCGTTCTCAACACAGATTTCAATATCCAGACACGTATTAATGCGTATATTTTAATCCTGGAAAAGGAGAGATTTTGAATCAGCGAAAGAGAAAAAAAAGTATTTCTTAAAATTATATATGCTTACATGGTAAAACAGGAATCTTTAAGATCCTTAAGTTACTGAGCATATGACAAAATCGAAAATGTCATTATTGAACATTAGGGACAGACAAAAAAATTGCATGCATTTTTCTAATTATTATATTTTATATAGAATAAAAGCATTCAGTAATTCATTTAAATTTGTCGGTAAAGAAGAAATTATCTTATACTGAAGCTATAAATGTGTGAAATCAATAGTTGAGTTTAAGCCGGCAAAGCGGCTGCACATGCTTGCCGAGCAAATGAACATGATTAGTTCTTATCTGTGGATCCAACTAATCATGTTTAATTACTCGGTGAGCAGACCTAGTCGCTTTGTTTACTTGACCTATTAATATTGTTGTAGATAAGAAGTGTCTTTGATTTTTATAAGAAAATTATCAAATTTAAAATTTGAAAGAAAAAAGAAAAACTCTTATTTTGTACGAAATATACAGATATATTTATTGTGCATTTGCTTGGCATCGATAAGGAAGAAATTGCATCAAATAAGATTATAACTTCAAAAGTAAAATAATAAAAAATATATTAAAATATAAAATTCTTTTGTAAATTACTCCACATCTTTTTTCCTATGATTAATCAAAATTCTAAAAATTGCAATTTATAAAATTTTAAGCTTAGGAATTTCAAAGTGAAAAAAATCAATTTTATGAGACCACAGTTTATTAACATTTAGAAACGCGAGTCTAAATTAATTTAATCGCGATTCAAGGGAGGATTAAAAATAAAATTATATGTAATTAATTATAATTATTTATAAAGTCACAAAAATCTAAAACTCCGTGCAAATCCAAATTAACTGAAAAAGAATAACTATCAGATGCGTCAATAACGACACTGCAGTCGTGTTTTTAATGTGAAAAGAGAATATAATTATAGATAAGGAAGTTGCTAATTTATCTAAAATTATAAATTTTTTTCAGAAATTCCAAGAACTTTAAGGGGTTTAGAATTGCGCAAATATTAATTCTTCAATCGATATTAGAACATAATTAAAAACTAAATAAACGATTTCGAATTTATTAATTTTATTCATTAATTAAAAAAAATTTATTACTTTTTATATGAATAGGACTATTCCAGAGAACATTTCCAATAAACAAAAATTCATTCGTACAATATTATTGCAACGATACTTGTAGCCCAGGAAAATTAGATTTTTTGGAAACAAAATTGTTATAAGAGTTTTGTTTGCAGAAAGTTGTTTGAAATGAGGTATTCTACATCATACTAAGAGTCCTAACCGCCAGCGGACTTGCTAACTTCAACAAACTCATAAAAACTGCGATTTTTCAAAAATATCTCAGAAATATTCATTTTATCGAAATAAAAATTATTATCAAAAAAAAGCCATAAAGCTGATAAAACTAAACTGAAAAGTTTAAAAAAACTGTCAACTGTCAGGAGTATTTTTAGTATGTTGTATAATACGTCATTTCGAACAACTATCTGCAAACAAAATCTTTTATAGCAATTTTGCCTTCGAAATGCAAAATAAAAAATTTAATTTTTCTGGGCTATTATTACATGTACCTAATGTTTTAATGGTTCTGAACATTATACATATTATCTTGAAAATTTGATGATCTTGAAATTTCTATGACATTAAAATGAAAATGAAACATTGTTGCTAATAATTTTGTTAATGATTTTTTAATAGTTCAGTATTGTTGGATAATTTTTTAAGGAGAGAATTATCAGAAGATGCTTTCAAATCTACGAACATCATGTATATTTTTTTCTACCGTCCTCATACATCCTGTCTCTGTATTAAATGAATCAACATAAAAATGTTTCCTCTTCTGAAATTAGCTTGGCTATTCAGGATCATACTTTTTGCTTTTACCTCCAGCTCTAGTCTGTATTATCATTTCCGCATATACTTTATACAGGGTATCTCAATAACTATTATCAGAAATATCTTCTGATTTATACGGTGTAGAGAAAAATTTATATAACCAAAATTACACGGCGTAAAGGGAGCTATCATATAGTGATAATAATTTTTGTCCAGGTGGAGGCACTTCGGAAATTTCAAGATTAATTCCGTTTTTTTAAATGGAATTATATAATTTTTTTACACAATGTGATTGATCTCTAATTATTCTATATATAAAAGTATTAAGATAGTGATATAAAAAAAACCCAGTTTATGAGATATTTTACACTTTTCTTATTCTGGTACATATTGACATAAAATGTTAAAACTTGTCAAAAATTTAACAGTTTATTTAATTATTTAACATTTTATTTAACATTTTATGTCAATATGTACCAGAATAAAGTAAAACATCTTGTAAACTATTGATTTTTTGATATCACTACTATTTTTATACATTGATATTCCATTATTTCCCAGCTACTTTCATTCGCTTCATTTTTTAATATCTGTCTTTCCCTTTAATTCTTCACGTCTCTGTCCCTGACTGTGATTTTTGCTCTTCACTTCCTATCTAGAATAGAGATGAGAAAAAAATATTTTTGATTTCGAAGAAAAGTATCAAGTAAACAAATTAGTTTTTACTGTAAATAATGGTATTTTTGATTAAATTATATAAAATTATATATAAAATTCATGAAAATATATAAAATTCATGAAAAAATATATAATTATTTGAATGACAGATATTTTATATTTAAAAGCTAATTGAGTGATATTATTAATACAGATAATTCTTTATAAGCATTCTTTATAATAGATATTGTCGCATATTGATTATAATTGTATTCTATATTTTAATTACTTTGTATTTCATATTTTAATTATTTTGATACAATATCCCAATATAATATTGATTTAAGAGTAATTAGAGATTTGATGAATGTTGTCTCACTAATTTTAAATTTAGAATATGTATAATTACAATCACTATATACAACAAAAACGGTGTCAATTAGTTTAGTAAAGTATTATTTGTATTAATAACAGCGTGAACATTTACTTAAACTTAACTTTTAAAATTGAAGTACAGTATAAATATCATTCAAATAATAAGATATATATTTTACAGCCATCGATATTATATTATATTAATCATTATACTATATTTTAACTTTTGTAACATTTTGCACAGAAATCTTACGGACTTTTATGAACAGAATAATGAGATGATCAATTGATGGAAAGAAAATACATAGTAGTTACTTAAAAAAAAAAAAAAAATATGTATGCAAAATGGATAGTTTTTTAAATAACGATTCTGTATTTTCTTTTCATCAGTTGATTCATCTCATTGTTCGGTTCATATAATATTAAGAAAAATTATTAAGAACTGTAATAAGAAAATCCTTATTATAAAATAATTTAAGTATTAATAATCACATTAGGGCATTTAGGAATCGACGTTGTAATCGGTGATAATGACTTATTCAAGAAATAATAAGAAAATAATTTATCCAGAGAATGGTTATAATATATCCACAATTTCTATACTTGCGGAGTAACCTTTTGTTCGCACCAAAACGACTAATTTATACTTTGATAAATCCATCTGAAAGAAAAAATATAAAAGAAAAGAACACAAATGAACACAACATTTACAATAATTAAATTTGATCTAAATAAATAACATGGGTATAACTAGATTCTTATATTTCCTTATTCTTTTACTTTTTGTCAAATAAAATACATAAATTAACACCTTTCTTAAAAATTCACGTGCAATTAATGAAATAATTATTAAAGTTAAGTAAGTATTCACGATGTTCGAAAAATATATATGCCAATATATCGTTATTTATGGCCTTTTAAAGCAAGAGAGAGTGTGGACAAGGCAATACTGAAAAACTTAAAAGTAATTACAATATAATCTAACCTAGATGATAATTACTAAACATTTTGGTAAAACAATTTCACTTATATGTTCAATTAATATACATATAAAATCAAAAATTTGGTAACTATTACTAAATAATTTAATTAAGATTTGGAAATTGATCATAAAGCTAGTTGATTATTACTATCATATAATAAATCATATAATAAATATAACCAAACCGAATTGATAAATACAGCTAAATTACACAGTAATAAATAAACTGAATAGTATGGCAAATATTACTAAATTAATCTATCATAAAAGATTCGATTTTTACTTATTTGATTTAATGAATATCAAGTTGTTTGATTTTAATTATATATATATTATATATATGTATATATATTATATTCTGGTATATATTAACATAAAATAAAAACATTAAATTTCTCTTAAACTATTAATTTTTTAAATATTTAATAATAAATTATTTATTTTTTATATATTATTTCGGATATAAGAATCACCTAATCGATGATCACTGCCCGGATGACTTATTCAGGAAATAATAAGAAAATAATTTATCCAGAGAATGGTCATAATATATCCACTTAGAAGGACAATTTCTATACTTTTGAATAACCTTTTGCTCGCATAAAAATGATTAATTTACTTTGATAAATCCATCTGGAAGAAAAAATATAAAAGAAAAGAACAAATTGACACAACATTTATAACAATATAATTAAATTTGATCTAAATAAATAACATGGGTACTAGATTCTTATACTTCCTTATTCTTTTACTTTTTGTCAAAATAAAATACGTAAATTAAAAATTCACTTTCTTAAAAATTCACGTGCAATTAATGAAATAATTATTAAGGTTAAATAAGTATTCACGATGTTTGAAAAATATCAAATATACAGAAAAGATTACGATTTCATGTCGACTACAAGAAGAAAGCTTGAAGAACTGAAACACTCGAAAGTAGTGATTTCAAATTTTCTAACGCATGTGCAATAACATAATACACTGAAAAAAAAGAAACATAAATGTAAATATATTTATTATTAATTTGCAATGTGCGCTATTGAATCCCCTAAACAACACTCGCGGATACATTTAATCTCAATTGAGCATGATGTTGATTTTTTTCATGAAATGTAATGCTATTTGGTATTATAAAAGCCATAAATTCTTATGATATTACACTTTAAATGAATTTTTAAAGATACATAGTTAGTTAATCTTGCACATTTAATTAGTTAACGACATCAATAAAATGTGTTGTTAATAATTTAAATTCAATTGATACTTAAAAGAAATAAAATAAATACTAAAAAATCTTGTGATATGTACTGTTTATTGGAAAATACTATAATTATTTAATATAAAAAATATTAAATATAAAAAATGATGCAGAATTAGTTCCTGATTCAATCTAGTGTTTTTACCCTAATTCAGACTCGAATATTGATAAATGATATCTGAGTATATAGAACGTAAACAATTTGTACACATGCAAATATGTATTTCTAAATATTTTAAGAATAAAGATAAAATGTATAGAAAGGTAGAGGCACTTTTTTTTCGATGAATTTTAGAACATCCAAATTTTGAGAATGCGATTCACGATGCGTGTGACAAGTGGTTATGACAAATGTAAAAAGTCATATCGAATAGAAAATAGGTACATGGTAAAGTCAAGAAACGTATCTTGTGCGCCGCGCATAATACCAATTCGATATTACAAGATTAAGGTTTAAGATAAGTTTAAAAGAGTAAACCACTTAGATAAAATTTTTTGTAAATTTATTACTCATTTACATGAGTTTAACATTAAAATAATATAAAATAACAAGTAATGAAATTATAATAAGATTATAAATCATATAATAATTTTTTGCAAAATGTAACTGTTCAGAATTCTGAATACAGAATAGCATTTTCATTTTCAGGACATTTTTGTTCATAATATGTCGATACGGTTAATTCGGCTAAGCTTTTCATTTTGATTTGCAGCCTTGTCGTAAATCTTTTTGTTTCAAAATGCTCATGTATATTATTATAAATTATTATAAATTATTATTATAAATTCTTCTCAAGTATTTATACTTAAATTATATGACAATATAATAGTTACAATTTTTTTAGTTTTTATATTCTATATTAATTAATAATATTTCAGTAATATACTTTAATATTTTAAGTTAATTAAAAATATTAATTAATATGAACAAAAATATTAATTAATATGAAGCATAAACATAGAAAAATTATAATTATTATATTAACATATAATTTAAGTATATTGGTACTACACATTTCATGCATACTAAGATTTGCATTGTAGTAATGAGTTTTGGATAAAATTCATTACTGCAATGCAAATCCAAGTGTATAAAATAGATGTCTCAATATATATATATATATATATATATATGATTTCATTTTCTGTGTAAAAATAACATTATGCTGCACACAAAATAGATTTAAATGCGTAATAAAATGTTATTTTTACATTAAAAATTCACACATATAAAATCATTAAATCACACATATAAATTGAAGCATTCGTATTACAAATTTGGATCTGCAGTGCATAATTAATTAAAATTATCTTATCCTTGTCGTATAGAATAGGATAGAATCAGATCATTATAAGCTTTGAGATAATTACCATTAATTTTTTATTTCACACGAACTGTTTATTATGCTAGTTACTTCATGTTCCCCTAGCAGCGGAAACAACAGATAACAATTCTATATTGCATATGAAACAGTGTCAATCGACGATGTAAGCGCAGAACTCGTGAATAGTAGCAATGTAAGAAATTTTGTCTCTCATGTAAAGTCACAATCTCAATTTTATATGTTTATAACGAAAGACATATTGAAATATATATAAATTATATGGACTTTTGGAATGTATAGTTTTCTAAATCAGTCTAGTAAATAGTTCAATAATATTATTAAAATAGTTTTGGGAAAATATTAATGTAATTCATGTAGTTGATATATGGAATTAATCGGATAACCTTTTTTGGGATGATCATTTTTTAGATCATGATATTTTTGTGTGACATTTTACACTATTTTCATAAAACTTTGTTTTCTTTTTTATTTCCTAGATGGTTTCATACAACGTAAACGTTCACAAGTGAACTGATTAGTTCTCACTCCTAATCCTCGGACTATACATGAAGAATTCAAAGAACTTATATACTGAACTTATATACTGAAAGCCTCAGGTAACAAGGTAAAGTCGGAGACTACTAGTCAAAATTAGGTAAGTCCTTTTTGATCACTTTTTATGACGGCTTTCATGGCTTTGCGACACAATGAGCTATGTATATAGATGTAGGCTTATATGTGAATGTGTATATGAATGCGTATGTCAGAACCACGGACTGCTGATACTTACTGACTGATTTATGTATTATGTGAATTTTTTTTCATTCCTTCTTAATATTTTTCTAATATGTCGAACAGCAATTGTAAAAAAAAAGAAAACGTATAAATTATATATATATGATGTACAAAAAAAAAGAATTTCAGATACCGAATTTCAGGAGAAATATTTAAAAAATATTCTTTTATATAAATTTAGATAATAATAATATAATATAAATAATATAAAATAATATAAAAATAATATAAAATAATAACAATATATGTTGCGAATAAATATCTCGCTTCTTGTTTATAACAATAATAAATAATACTTAATTCGTAAGTATTTGATTGACGATTACAATTTGATTATTATTTGCGAAATAAGTGAGTTGAGTGAATGAAGTTGTGCACAATAGCCGCATATTCGTACTCGTGCTCAATTTTGATGATCTTTGAATTGTACGCGAAAATCACAATAGTCCGAATAGATAAGAGAGATATTTAACAAAGAAACATATCTCTCAATAAAAATGTGAGTCGCACAAAATTAATTAACCGCAAAATCAAATGCTTAATTTGATATATTTGCAATTTAATTGTCGATATATCATAATTAACTCTTTTATTATAATTAAGAAAATCGCGATGTTACTTTCCCGAATCTTCGACGAGAATATTTTTTTGAAAGATTCTACGATGGAATACTACTGGACATCAATGTGTTATATGAAAGCCTATGCCGATCAAAATTTCGTAATCGTACAAAGGTATTGCTGTCACGAGCTTCCAATCCGCGTCACATTATGAATTAAAGACTGAGGGTTGTGAATCCAAATAGTAATTAGTTTGGAGAGAAATTTGGAGAGAAATTTAAAACTACTAAATAACAATTTTACAAGTTAGGCATTTAGGAGAGATTTTCTATATAGAAAATTTTATGTAGATTTCTCTCTGTTAAATCACTCGCGATTTCTCGTGAATCAAGTATCATTGTTTTTACAAAGAGAATTTACTGAATAAGTGAAAATGTTCTAATTTTTCTATCGGAAATTTATCTTGCAAAAGAATGTTATCATGCTCAAGAAGGATTTCTTACAATTAGCTGTAATATGAATAAAAACGTTTAAATAGAAGTTTCTGTGCGCGTTGAGTAAATGATTTTTAAAATTTAATCGGTTCTTTCGAAAATTATATGTGTTCAGAACAGTGTATACAATTTTCTCTTGTTGAGTAAATTGTAATTAAAATATTTTTTGACATTTAAACAATTATGCATTATTTATATTAGCGTATGTGTGTCACTTCTAATTCATGCGTAAATTATAAAATTGTTATTTAGTAATTTTAAATTGCTCTCCACTAATTATTACTTGGATTCACAATTCTCAGTCTTTAATGCATAGTGTAACAGATTGAAAGCTCGTGATCGATATGTCTGTACGATTGCGAAATTTCGATTAGCGTATGCTTTCGTACAATAAATTAATAATATATCAATAGTATTCTATCAAATCGTAGAATCTTTCGAAGAAATTTTGTCATTAAAGATTCGAGAAAGTAATACGCGATCAATACTATTCTTAATCAAGATTATTCAGATATATCAGCAATTAAATCACAAATGTATCAAATCATGCATGTGATTTTGATGTTAAATAACTCTGATGCGTCTTATATTTTTTGTTGAGAGACATATGTTTCTTTGTTAATATCTCTCATATTTACTTCTATATTCACTTCTATATATTATTGTGATTATTATGTACGGGTCGCAACATATTTTAAATATTCTGTAGGCAATGTCTAGCAGGTTTTATATTTTCTTCTATTGAAACGTCTTTCTTCTTTTGCACGCATTTAATGAAGGTATTATTTATTATTACTGATTAAAATTATTTATTATTACTGACTAAAATTAAAATATTGTTGTATTGAAATATTGTTGTTTGAAGAATTTTAAGTAAATGAAAGTCAGCTATATAATCTTGATTTATACATTAACGTTTTTTGTTGTAAATTTGACATTTCTCTAGAAAAGAGTAAGGCATAGAAAGCTGCAAGAGGAGATCAGTGGGAACAATTCACTGAAGATGATCGAAGAGGCGTGATCGTCGAAGGCGTTACGAGTTATCGCTCCCCTCGATTTAAAGAGGGAGATACGCGTAGAATATTCTTGTGTAGCGCAAAGGGGCAGTCTAAATTCTTATTGATCGTTCGCTTCGATGAAGGGGAGAGGCAGTTCTAGATTGGTCATCGCGATTGAGTTTGAATCACGGTAGTGCGATGGTAGTAAGCATCCTGTGAGTTTCGTGAGTTGACAGTAGTGATCAGATCGTATCATAAGAAAATGAAAAAACAGATGCTACGCGAAACGAACGCCGCATCTCACGGGAGTGTTATTCGAGAGTTAGAGTAGTTGCACCATTACGGTACGCCTATAACTACAATGAGAGAAGTGAATCACATACAATGTATTTCGGCATATCTGCAAGAAGTTAAAATACGAATTCCTCCCAAAGAACTAACAGGATGAACTATATCTGTAGTATTATATATCTAATATAAATTTGTAAATATATATGTATATACAAATTAATTTATATTACCAAATTTTATCTTTGTATAAAACCCCAATATAAAAAAAAAGTAAAAAATTAGAACGCGACATCGATGTGTCTGAGTCCACTCTCAGAGGATAGTGTAAGGCGGAAGAAAAAATAATATCTCAAGTTAACAGCATAAAAGCTAATCATAATAGTCTTCACCATCCACATATACCACCTCCAAGTAGCGCAAATGGACTGACATTTGATGCTGTGGATAATAAAAACGATATGACATGGATGATGAGACTGCGACAAAAAATGATCCCGATATCTCGCCACCGGGACGCAACAAAATTATGGATTATTCCGAGAAATTGTTAGAGTGGTTGCACCATTACAATACGCCTATAACTATAATAAAAGAAGTGGGTCGCGTACAACGTATTTCGGCATATCTGCAAGAAGTTAAAATAGGATTTCCTCCCAAAGAACTAACGGAATGAACTATAGCTGTAGTATTATATATTTAATATAAATTTAATATAAATTTATATTAAATATATTTAATATAAATTTGTAAATATATATGTATATACAAATTAATTTATATTACCAAATTTTTCAATTTATCTTTGTATAAAATCCAAATATAAAAAAAAAGTAAAAAATTAGAAAGCGACATCGACATGCCTGAGTCCTCTCTCAAAGAATAGTGTAAGGTAGAAGAAAAAATAATATCTCAAGTTAACAACATAAAAGCTAATCATAATAGTCTTCACCATCCACATGTACCAACTCCAAATAGCGCATAAGGAGTTTGTAAATATATATATAAATGAATATTTATTTACAAATTTCATATTTTTATAAAACCCAAATAACGATAAGTAATATATAGAACGCGACATCGACGTGCCTGAGCCGTCTCTCAAAGACTAGTGTAAGGTAGAAGAAAAAATAATATCTCAAGTTAACAACATAAAAGCTAATCATAATAATCTTCACCATCCACATGTACCACCTTCAAATAGCGCAAAAGGAGTGCCATTTGATGATGTGGATAATAATAACATTGACATGGATGATGAGCTGCGACAAAAAATGAACTCGATATCTCGGCACCGGGACGCAACAAAATTATGGAGTATTGCAAGAAATTATTATTAGTATTGGTAGAGTGTGGTTGCACCGTTACAGTATGCCTACAACTAC
>Ga0157363_1001206_pt1 | contig 21279 bp, 13 predicted proteins | sample AttsexASBM1_FD_111477 | JGI IMG/M metagenome (GOLD analysis project Ga0157363, IMG submission 111477) | Fungus gardens microbial communities from leaf cutter ant in Ribeirão Preto, State of São Paulo, Brazil - Atta sexdens ASBM1 | ecosystem: Host-associated > Fungi > Mycelium > Unclassified ... | reverse complement strand
AGAAAAATATGTCTTAATTCTCAATCAAATTCACAAAGTTGAATTCTTACACATTTATATTAGTAATGTATAAACATAAAAATAAAGTCAATATAAAAAACAAATTCTTTAGTAATAAATATAATTTAAAAATTTTACAAAAGCATTAAATAATTATTTTTCAATAGATACATGATATTTTTTTATTGTATTTATAAAATAAATATGATCAAAATATTCTCTCACAAATTTATATATTAATATATTTTACATATTTGCAAAAGAAGAAATTCAATACAACATATAACAAATATGTGCATATATGGGAGAAAGAGAGAGAGAGAGAGAGAGAGAGAGAGAGAGAGAGAAAGGAAAGAGATAGATTTTTTTTTAAGTTAATACGTCAACGCATTAAACGCGAGAAAATTGACAGGATTGAGAAAACTATCTTGTAAAAATAATTAGTTACAGTTTTCTTTTTCAAAAAATAACTATTATTGATTAAAAGTTACTGATTTTAAAAGATATTACAACAGTTTATTTAAAATGTAATGAGTCGTATCAGTTATTATTCTGTTCATTTTTTGTAATTATTTGCATTGCTATTTTAAATACAAGAATCTTATACACATTTCTAATTAAATAAATATTACTAAATAATTTTATTTATTAAATATTCGATTATATATATATATATATATATATATATATATATATACTTATAATCAAAATTATGGGATCAATATTAAGACGCATTTAAATATGAACAAAATCCTAACTTAATTCTTAATATAGCTTAACTAATTCTAAATATAGCTTATACCAATTTAATTCTTAATAACATTTACAGAGCGTGATGATTATCGGAGAGGGAAAGATATATTAGAAAGATATATTAGATGTAGTAAAAAGAAATCCATTATTTTTGCATGAATTGAATGGAAAAATAATGAATTTCTTTTTACTATACCTAATATATATTTCAATCGCAAGAAATAATCATTGATTCACTGAACTTTATTATGGTTAGCTTATATATTAACGAATAAGTTTGATATAAATTAAGTAACTATAAAAATAATTATTAATTACTAGTTACAAAAAATGTAATATTCTCAAATATAAAAAATTAAATTTATGATCATGTATCATCATATGTGTTTTAAATATCGTATTCATTTATTTTTATTTCATTTAGATAAGCTTTTTTAAAAAAAAGAATGAATATTCTTGCTAAATATTATTTATCGTCTACATGACATAATTAAAAATCATTAAAATTTACAATTAAATAATTTAAAATAATCAATATGTGGAAAGTATCACAAATTTCCTTATGTCTAACGACAGTGTCGCTATGTCTGCTACTTCTACGAGAAGTTCCGCGTATTTTTAGAGAACGCAGTCCGCAAGCGTGATGTGCAAACTACGAGTTTATTTTCGGTGGAAATCCTACATGTTGCGAGGCAGCATCCGATCAGCTTAAAAAAACGCGCGTGTATATTGCGTGGGTTTTTCAAGGCCGCAGAGAAAGCTTTTCGGGATCATTGTATTGTTTGTCGCATTTTCAGAATTTTGTCAAAACTCGGACTCACGCTCTGACTCACTCAACGAAGAAGAGTCACGCACTGCCACAGAGGCAGCGCCTGGTCATCGTTACACTAGTCCATACCCTCTCACGGGATTAGTCAAATCCAAAAATAATACCGAACATGCACCGCGATGCAAATGGACATGGCAATGTAAATCAGACGTTTTAAGATCTCCTGAATTTAAGATCCAGCATAACGGGGGTTGTTCTATCGAGCATAGCTAGCGCTTAGAATTATTACGAAAATAAATACGATTGATATCGTGTACTGCAAACAGCGTCTGTTAGAAAAGGATGTTTATTCAACGCGTTGCAAATCTCACTACCTATTAATATGCTACATTATAAAAATAAAGAAACTAAATATATATTTTAGTGTGCTGTAAGGCTTGTGAAATATGATATAAAAATAATTTCGTGTTGACCTCTTTTGTAATGCTAAACATTATTAAATCATACATTTAAATAAATGGATAAATAATGAACAAAGATTTTATTAAATACAAGAGAAACGCTACTTTCAGTTAAACTTATATAAACTTATATAAACTTAGATGTTAAATTTATACATATATATATGTATTCTTTATGAATTTGTCTCAGAAATATAATTGTGATTATTTTTAACACAATCAACCTGAAATATTAATAATCTCTCTATATATTTTAACAAGAAATATCTTAAAACCTACAAAAAAGACTTACATTTAACGAATAAGTTAAACACATAATAGCTTATGTTGTATAATTATTTTGATCAATATATAATATTGCTAACATATATTACTAAGTTCCTAAGATAAACCAGATCATTCATCATTCCCGCCGCGCCCGCCACTTTTCCATTAGTCCAAATATTTCAGATGCAGCCGTTGTTAAAATATTAGAACGGAAACTATGCTGCGCGCAGAATTGCATATCACTTTCAATCGGAAACATTTCAACGTCAACTAAAACCCGAGGCAACCACACAATGGTATTTTTTTCACGAAGCCGCATTAAAAAAACGCGCACGTTAGCCCGTATTTCTCTGTTTTGATTTTGGCCGGTGGCGCGCGGTGTGCAAAGTGGACTTGAAAATAACCCCGCCACGAGAGAGAGACCACCCGATCTATTAATAGTTTACTGACATGAGTATCTTTGTCGACGGTTCGGCATCGACTACGGGCGATTCGGCCGCAAAATTCGCCGATATACAGTCGCGCGTGTGCACGTATGTCGTTGCCCGATTTCCGAAGAGACGTCGTCGTCGCGATGCAGCTGACACCTCTGTTCGTTGAAGCCTGCAATGGACGATTCTCGACACGGATGAATTAGGAGCTGTCAGTTAAATACGAGAGAACGAAGATCGGATGAGAAGAAGAGCGAGAGGAAGAGGGTTCTGCGACGAAATGTCTATTCGGCGGACATGACTGTCGTTGGGAGACTCTCCAATTGCTCCGTCGAAATTTTTTGGCGTTCGTATATAGCAGAAACTGGAAGGAACTTAAAACCACGTTTCGGGTGAATCTAAATAAAGAACTATGCAGCGTGGGGGCTGAGGCGGGGCGCGGCGCCTCGGAATATGTGAGAGAGTGAGTAAGAATGGTACAGCAAACCGCATGCAGTAACGAGACGAGCGCATCCCTCAATGAAGTACCGAACGGCAACCGCAGAGGAAGAACGTCCGGTCTCATCGACGATGTGGTAGCGCGTAGTGCTGTCGATGGTGAAACGACTTCTCTGACACGCAGTGGCGGCGGGGGTAACAGCGGCCGGTTTTCCCTGTTTAAGTGGTTCAAACGAAATAGAGATTCAACCGTGGAGAAACGACGGAAAACGAGTGCGAGGCCGGACGATGATGGCGTCGTCCGACGATGTAGTAGCATCTACTCTAGCGGAGATAGCGTAAATACCTTTTACAGTACTACCACAGTCCGCAGTTTCGCATTTCACACGGGAACTCTGGGCCGTTGCAATGTACTGTCTTTGGATATACTCAAGCAAGCAGCTGAAGTAGGTCCGTTCGCTGCCGGAGCCTCGAAAGTATACTTGGGTAACAAAGAAAACAAAGCATCGTCGACCGCCGCCTGCACGTTACCAATTAATGTACACTCTAGGAGACAAGATATCACCGCCAGGTACTCTTTGCAGCCAACGACCTTCAGCTCGTGTGGGAACTTCTTGACACCTGGAAAAGATTTATCGGATTCATCGAAAAGATTTGAGAGCGCGAGAGTCAATGGGTCGTCCACACGACGACGGGTCCACGTAAAAGGAAAACGGAAAGCACCCAATCCTCCCGATGCGGTGAAGATCGTGGAGGTCAATGTACGCGAAACACCGCCAAGGAACAGCAATAGACGCAAACGACGAGCGCCGCGACCTCCTGAGAAAGTGACTGTGGAACAGTCCAAGCTTATCATCGATGGCGACGGCATGGAAGTAGAAGTGCGGAAGGATGTCGATGAAGGGAAATCGATCAGTAACGATACATTAATCCTTCAGGGTGGTATGCTGTTGTCAAAAAAGGAAGTTTGTGGCAGCCCAAAAGCCGCGAAAAACAACAATAGCGACGCAGAAGCGTCCAACGTAACGGTCCTGCAAGAAAGAGCACAGAGTCCAATTAGTACTCTGAACATGCCTCGACCTTGGTACAAGCGTAGCGTATTCGAGCACTCTCGCGATTCCGGATCATCCAAAAGAGGCGCCGTCCTTCGCAGCTCTATGACATCCGCCGAAATGAAGGAGGAGTGTGTCGGAACAAGTATAAATTCTTCTCCAAGTTATTCCATTGACGCTTCCCTGTCAAGGCTAAACTTTTTTCATCGCGGTGAGCGGCAGAGTGACGAGAGGAAACGACAAGAGGCTAAACGAAAATCCGGCTTGTCTATTCTAACGAACATCAGCGAGCTGGATAAAGAAGCGGCGGCGATCGTACAGGAAGAGCAGGCTCGAGCACGGGCGTCGATGTTGTTGAAAACGTCAAAATTTGCTGAAGATTTCGAAAAGAGGAATGACGTCAACGAAGAACTAGTTCAGGACATGGTCACCTCGGCGATTGAGAGTTCATCGCCTAGACGAGGCACGCGCGCATTAATCTCAAAATTCAATGCCATCAGCAATATCACTAAAGTCACGGTCAATGCTAATTTCTTTGCTAAAAGGGATCAACCAAGTTATAAGTTTGATCGCGATGCAATAAGAAACGACAGATTCGAACAAATCGGAGATTGGAGGAATCAAAGATTCTCGGTGCAACAAGATCTCGCTCAAAGCGTTCGCGTTGATAAAGATATTTCCAGATACTTCTTGCCGCAACAGAGATCATCGAAAAATAGAACTGAATCAATGAACGCCGATGTAAAGTCAGTAGACAAAGTTACTTCTAGCAAGGAACAAAATGATCAGCTGATGAAAGACGCATCCAATAGAATATCATTTTTACAAAGTCAACTCACTGCGAATCGCGAGAATGAGTCTTTAACTGCTCAGAAAGATATCACGTTTCCGGAAGAAAAGATTAGATCGCGGCAGGAAATTGCCAAAGAAACGAAGGACAAAGAATCGCCGAGATTGAACAATGAAACAAGAAGAAAATTTCTACTTTCTCGTACCCGTAACTTACCTGAAAGTACAGAAACTGCGTTAGAAGTTCCATTCAGAGAAAAGACGGAGGGGGAAAAGGAATTTTCGGACATTTTCAACGAGATCGACCGACAGCTGCGTTCTAGAGAATTCAAACTCATCGAACGGAGACCAGTAGCCGAATCTGACAATGTCAGAGACAAAGTTCCAGGAGATGAAGCTGTATCGAGTAAAGTGGCCAAAGTACTCGATATCCTTGTGGAAGCCGAGAAGGATGGTAAAACGAGATTGACGATACAGCCGGAAAGATCAATGCAAGACAAGGAAACGTCACGTTTGATTGATTCAGACCAGAAGGCGAAGTCCAGTAAGACAAAATTAACCGCTCTCAATGTCGAGGACCCAATTACTGCGGATTTGAAGGAGATGCTGAAGGAGATGAAACACTCGTTACCAAAACGGCCCAAGTCGAAGAAGATTGTGTCAAATGATGTTCTCGAAAAGGTTGAGAAGCGCTCGCCCGTACCTACAAACAAGACCTCCTACATTGCTACGACGAGGATAGCGACAACATCAAATGATTACGAGACAGATAAGCAAAAGGTATCCTCGTCAGCGCAAACTAGTGGAAACATCCGTAGATTAAATCAACCTTCCACTTCCGCCGAGCGACCATCTACATCGGGATGGAAACATGAGAATGTACTCTACAAGACTTCTGGCAAGGGTTCGGTTCTTGTGAAGAATACTTTCCAATTGATACGACCACGCGATTTCGCCGAGATAGAAGCTATGAAGACCACGAAAGAGGTATACAAGGAAAACGCTTATGCCAATGTGATAGAACCATCGCTATACGCAAATACTCACGTTCTTCCCATATTGCCAAAACAACAACCAGATCCGACAACATCTAAAGATATTTTGCAAAGTAATCATCCTGAAGAGCAATCCAATATTGCAGACGAGAGTAAGATCATGTTGAACAATGATGAGCTTATAAATGAAGGTAATTTCGCAGCTTATATTTGCTAAAATAATAGTTTTATTAAAAAAATTATCTATTTAGAACAAAATATCTATTTCAACTATTCGATTCAAATAAGAAAAATTAAGAAAATGAAGAAATATACAAATAAATAATCTCTATTAAATTTAAAAGAAATCTATTTTTGAAATTTACTTTTGAAAGTTTCAAAAGAATAAATTTCTAATTAATTTTCTTTAATTTAATATTTTTTTTTAATAATTATAGAAAAAATTCTACAATATGGTTATTGTTGCAGACGATAATTCAACAGCGAGAAACATGAATACTCTGGCCATAAATCGATTACTGAGAAAACTGGAAGGGGCCATCGCGTCGGGTCATCATCAGCAAGCGGCGGGATTAGCGAAGGAATTGGCAAGACTCAAAATCCATTGTTCCGTGATTCGACAGCGTTCGGCGGCGCGTTTGAAGGATCAGTCGATTAAAGTCAATATGTATATCGAAGATAAACTCGCTCACCAAGGGCCCATACCACTTCAGGTAAGTAACCGATACTGACGGTTGCTCGATATGCAAACAAAACGTTTCATGGATCGGGCTGTGATAACAGCTGCCGACGAGAATGACGGTAGCCGAGCTGAAGACAAAGATACATACGGAGTTTGAGATACCCACGAACGTGCAGCGATGGATCATTGGGAAAAACTTGGCTGATCACGACGAAGCCACTCTCGTCGAGTTACACGCAGTGGATGGTTCACCAGTGTTTCTTTATCTCGTAGCACCCGGTAAATTTGATTCATTCGATTGAATATGATTTCTCAGTAAACAAAAATCTATTTTTTATTTTAAAGTTCTTTATTCAAAACGTGAATATGAAAATTTATTTTTTAAATAATTATAAATATATTTATATAATTAATTATGAAATGAAATATTTTTATGCTATCTTTATTTAGTGATAAATTATGATATGCTGCAATATTGTAGATAGTGTTGCATTGCATATCGACAATGCAGCACAAGTGAACAAGCCACAGCCAGCAGAGGAAGTTCCTGAAGAATTGATACAAGATCCACCAATAGAAGTTTTACAAACGATCGAAGAAAAGCAAGAAACCAAAGAAGCAGATAAAATAATATCGATAACAAATGAACATGAGGTAATGCATCGACATGCTATCTCAAATGTAATAGCGTTTTCCACTGAGAGAACTAGTGAGAGAACACTAGTAATGAATGCAACTTTATTATTCTACTGTGAAAACCAGTTCACATATTTTCAGTGTTTAATGTTCCACTGAAAAAACTTGCACTGAGTTTTTCTGAATTTTTTCTCTAGCCTTTGGAGACCAGTGCAAGCTGAAATTGAGATGTTCGTGCTAATAAAGTATAATATTACGTTATGATATGATATTACACTATTCTAATTAATGTCATAACAATGCCATTGTATCAGTTTTGATATTTCTAATAATAGCTACGCAATGATATTTTGACATTTAAAACTCTTGAAATGTATAAAATTAATTTTTTTTTAAATGTTTTAAATAAATAAATAAGTAATTTAAGTTTTGAACATAGTCGTATATATTTTTATGTGTTGTAAAATGGATATCAATAAAATAGATGTTTTATGAGAGAGATATGTTCCACTGAACCGTATAAACCTGCACTATTACTGCATTAGTTTTCATTAAAATATAGCACATGCTGGTGCCGCAGTCTTTTCTCAATGGAAAACGCTATTACATTTGTTTCGTTTATTTAATTTATTAAATATTCACGGTGTTTTTAATTTTCATTTATCTATTAGCTGCATATATTGATCAAAGATGAAGATATGTAATGTACGTTTTGTATGCTTATATACAACAATAGCAAGAAACAGCAGAGACGAACATGTCGGAAGACATCAAGATAGGACGATACGAGGAACTGATATCGTTGGAGAATTGGGATGTCATTCCAAATTCCGAGCCAATCGAGTGTCCAATATGCTTCGTTACATATGGTCCACGAGAAGGTGTAATTCTAAGGGATTGTTTACACATGTTCTGCAGGTAGAACCCTTTAATCTTCACATCCCAGCTTTAATTACTGTTTAATCCGTTAAGAACAGGAATCAATTTCAATAACTGTATTGTGCTTTTGCATAGGTGCTTCCCCTGTACAAAGATATAATCTACAATAGATCACTTTCGCTCATTGTAGCTGTTCACTAGAAACGCACGCAGTGAGAAATGACCATCAATAATTATACGTCGAATTGATGTCAAAATTATCATATCGTTGTCAATTCGCTATCAACTCAATGAGTCATTTCTCTCTGGAATCACCTGTATCGATTCTAATTTATCCTAGCGAAATGTATTTAGCTAGTTCTAGTGTCTAGATAGATATGTGTTACTCTGTTACATATTAAATTGTAATGCATCATATATTTATCTGTTCTATAATAAGCATGCACATTACTAACGCGACAATAACGCTAGCATTTCCGCAAGACACACGAATATCCTAGATTTTATTATGTGGCAAACTTCACAAAAAGAACACGCGATGGTTCAATTATATTTTTCATTTGTTTATTTATTAATCAAGACTAACATGAATTACTTTCCGCGTATAAGGAATTTTCGTTGTATATTCAAAGGCCATGTATCGCCAATACGATTGCGTATTGCGAAGAAGCGGAAGTGAAATGTCCATACAGAGACTCTGACTATACGTGTGAATCAACTCTTCAAGAACGTGAGATCAAGGCGGTAAATTTTTGTTTAAGATTATCCGACCGAAGTTTTAATAAAGTTTGTGATGATTCTATTATTGTTTACACTTAGCTCGTCGAGCCGGAAATTTATCAGCAGCATCTTGCGAAATCGATCACACAAGCTGAGAACAATGCTGGAAACAAGGCTTTCCACTGCAAAACACCGGATTGTCCTGGTTGGTGCATTTATGATGACGACGTGAATAATTTTTTATGTCCTGTATGTGAAGTTAATAATTGTCTTACCTGTCAGGTGAGTGTTATTTATATCTATCGAAAAATGTAGAGACTTAGGAAAACCGAATAACAGAAATGTACGATGGATATAAAAATATTACTGTTAATTGATATGCATGAAAATGATATGCGATATTAACAAACAGTACATAATAAAATTCCACGTTTTATTTTCAATATTAAAGATATTATGTGTATAATGAATTTGAAAGGTTATTTTTAAAAATATATATGCATGCAAATTCATAACAAGAAAAATCTTTCTTTGTATTGTTTTGTTTCTCATTTCAATAGTTTTTCATTTTATTGTTTCTCATTTTAATTACGAGTGCATAAAATATTGACACAACTACTGTTATTAAAATCGACATGATACTTAATAAAAATAAATGTTTAAAAATTCTATATATCTTTTTTTTCTCGTAGCATATTCCAGTACAGAATGCATTTAGCAAAGCACATACTTAAAAATTAAATTCAGTAAATGTCAATTAAAAGTAACATAACATCAATATTATAATTTACATATAATTAATATTCAACAATTGTCAATGTTATGTGTTACATAATATTTATATTGTGGAGTGTGAAATTATAACATTGATTCTACGTTATTTAGTGTTTACAAATGACAGATCAATTTATAAAATAAATATACTCTCTAAAATTTTTATAGTGAGAATCTTAAAAAGTTTTACTTTGAAACTTCACTCTTAAAGATTGAAAAAATTGAGTCTTTTTCAAGACTCAATTTTCATATTTTTTGAGTAAGATTCTCCAAAGAAAGTAGATTTTCAAGATAAAATAAAAAGCATATAAATTTTGATTTCAAAGGTTGTTCATACTGGAAAGAATTGCAAACAATATCAGCAAGAATTACAACTTTCGAAAGAAACTGACCAGGAATCTAGAAGGACAGCAGCAATGCTCAAAGAGATGGTCGATAGAGGAGAGGCACTTGCATGTCCTACGTGTGCTGTTGTTCTTATGAAAAAATGGGGTTGCGACTGGTTAATTTGTTCCATGTGCAAAACGGAGATATGTTGGGTAACCAGAGGACCGCGTTGGGGCCCAGGAGTACGTATTAATTTATTTTCTGCATTAGAAACCTTATATAGATTCTAATGAGATTTGTTCAATATTAACAACATGTTTTATGATTTTTGATCATATTCATTACTTGTTGCAGGGTAAAGGGGATACGTCCGGTGGTTGTAGATGTGGTGAAAACGGAGTTAAGTGTCATCCCCGTTGCAATTACTGCCACTAAAGAATTACAACTATAATAATAGACAAATAGGAAGTTTATGGTGACAATAAGATATTTCAGAAATGCTTTTATATTATACGCTTTCATATTGACACGATAATTCACAGACTCGATGAGACATGCGAAGATCTTTTATACGCACATTTAGTATAAGCTCGAATCCCGATGAATCAGTATGTAATAGAAATTATACGCTGCTTGCTCAATGATTATAATCTTATCGCGACACCGTCCTTGATAGGATTGAAAGATTCTAATAAAAAGAGGAATACACTTAACTTTATATCAATGTTTCTTATTTTTATCGCAAATACAAAGTGTAGGGAAATAAATCATACTTTACTTAAAGCTTTCGATAAATCTAATATATAATAAATTATCGATATAAGCAATTTTTTGCAATTATACAGGCACCGATTCTTCGTTCTCGTCGGAAGTTGTTTTATCTGTACCGATCTGTTTTAATCGAGCAATTAATGTGGACTGATGATGCGTGAGTTGCTGATTCAAGTTATTACCACCTGCACTTTGTAACACCTGAACAAGATGAATCCGCGTTGATGTAAGATCCATTTTACCGTATTTCAAAAAGTCCTTCTTATTCAGCACTTGTCCCTCTAGTACACCCGCTATAAAAAAAAAATAGATAAATTTAGTATCATTTATTTTAATGCTTTTTAAAATTACTTACCTAATAAAATAACTTGTGGAAACTTTTTAATAATTTTTTCAAAGCCAGCAACATTTATGTCAGAACCAAATACAATGCAGAATTGCGACGAATATAACGGCATTGTTGCCGTGTAAGATGAATCCGTTAATGCTAATTTCATAATCTTATTGTTATATCGTTTGTAGTACATATTTAATTTTTTTAATGGAACTGCTAGCTCAAACGCATCCTCTGTTGTCATAGAATTCTGATGGCAAATGGCAATCATTTTGGAATTGTCAAACCAATTGCGGACCTCACGTGCTATTATTCTTTCATAAGGATTATATTCCATCTCTTTCTTCTCTTTCAAAGTTCTTGCTTTGTAACATAATTCTTCTAATTTCTTGTTTTCATTTTTGCTCGGGTAAAAAGGCGTCAAAAATTCGTTTACCAATGCTCTGAAATAATGCGGCTTTCTGGGTCTTTGTATATTAATTTTGCCTCGAAAACGCTTCTGCTGATAAAGGATTGTATTTGGAATAATCTGAAATGCTGAAACATATAATAAAGCAAAGTCGTTAAATTATTACAAAAAATTAACGAAAAAAGAAAATCGATCAATTAAAAATTTATACTTACCATCATAATTTTTTCTGACTTTTTTTGCAATATTTATCCTCGATGTTAATTAATGTTTTGTTATGAATTGAAGAGACTACCGGTACAGTTAAATTGATGAGAACGACGAAAATGTATTTGAACCGATTTAGCAAGAGAATATAATTTCTCTTTTGGAACTATTAATTATTTAATTCCGGTGTCATATAAATTACATGTATAATGTTTATATCGTAGTAAGTACATGATCCGTATCAATTAAAGACAAGTACAAAATCATATATATACAGAATTATTTACTTTCTTTTAATGATATAAGGCACTTTGGAACAGATCGTATATATATATATATAGATAAAATATATATTTATATATATGCAAAATGTGTATATATTTGCAGATGCGCGATAATGTGTATATATATATTATTTACTTATGAAAATTTATTTTGCATATTTTCTTTGCATTTATGCGATGTAACTGATCCTGCCGCTGCAATAATTACTAGTTTCGTGCCTCGCTTCTATGCTATCCCCAAAATTAAGTGATTTCCTATTTCTGTTCAATCGAAGTATCGATCGAAGACCGTTTTTCTTTCGCTTATATCGGTCATCCAATGCTGAATTAAGAGAAGCTTGCTTTACATCTCCACGACTATTCGAAAAACCTTCTCGCTCGTCTTTATTATTGCTATCTGTAACTTCATCATGTACATCGTCTACGAGCCAATGTTTTTTTGGCGAAAGAAACTTATTATTGCATCCGGGTATAGTATACATATATTCCGATTGAGCAACATCAACAGATTTTTCATGGTGTCTCACATTGTTGTCGGCACTTGTATTTCCAACTAAGGCCCCTTTATTTGAATGTTTCTCAAAATTATTCGATTTGCTGCTCCTCTTCGAGTAATCTCCCAAATCGCTTGAGTGATTGCTTGTTTGGCTAGTTGATTTCTGATTGACTTGATCTGTGTTCTTATTTTCTCTGTTTTCACGCAATTTTTTGTTTCTTTTATAAGTATCTGTGTTTTTAGCGTCGAGTGCTGCGTGTCGTTTCTCAGACATGCTCTGTCTGCCAAGAGCATCACGAGAAAACTTATTTGACGAAGAATTTAATTCTTCCAAAGATAACTGGCTGTCGTACGTAGGATCTCCGGAATATTGGCTATCTTTATCTTCGGCATTTCGTTTGGCGTCATTTCCTTGAGAGCTATCGTTGTTAGATTCTTCTAGCAATACTGCTTCAACCCGATCGTCGCGCGTTCCTATAATTTTCTTTACATTATTAATAGGTTCTATCCATGTCTTATTGGTAGCAAGACAATAACTTTCGTTTCTTAAACTACTCTTGCTATATTGCTCTGTTAGTCTATCAATGACTGGATTCCATGGCGAAGCTGTAACGCAAGATAATAATCCACCATTATCCAATACATCGGTTTGAGAATTTAAAGTATTTTTCTCCTTAACTATGCCATCATTCATTTTCGTAGAATCCGATATGTATATACTACTAACAGATTCTGGCTTACGGTGAGATTGTAAATTATCTACAGTATTTTTCTCACTTGTATCATATGATGATACCCTCCTAGCTATTATAAGATTAATCACACCAGTTACTGAGCTGTCTGTGTTAAGCATTGCCCTCCTTAAAGTCTCCATTGCTTCAGAATTAGATAATCCTAACAAAGATACGCCGTTAACTCTGAGCAATTGATCATTGGTCCGCAAACGACCGTCTCTGGATGCTGCACCTCCATGGATAACACTTTTTATAAAAATACCTAAATCCATGTTAGTGTTATCATCAGAACTGTTGGTTTTACCTTTAACACTAACACCTAAACCAGCCTTTTCGGAATCATGTACTGGTATATCTAAATTCATTATCACACGATTCTTCCGTGGAGATAAAACAATATCTTCAGAGGACTTAATTGGTTTATATGTGCACTTTTCATAATTGTGAGTGCTCACTTTATCTTGTACATCATTCTTTTTCGCTGGTGATCTATTTAATGCATTCCAATATTTTGAATTATCCATTATTTCAGCAGTTGGGGGAGCAGATGTCGCAACACCCTGAGACTCTGGAATGTTTGAAGAAATTTCCTCTTGACGCGATACTACCATCCTTACTTTACCGCCAGCAGGAATACTTCTGAGCAATGACACGACTTCTGCTTGGCTTTTGCCCGTCATCTCCTTATTATTTACTTCTAACAACCTATCACCTGGTCTCAATCTGCCATCTTCTACCGCAGCACCTTTTGGTAATATATTTTTAATATATATAGGACAATGTCCTCCAGCAGGATTATCACGTGTGGTAACACTAAATCCTAAACCGTTACCTCCTTTTACTAATTCTATTTCTATCATCCGTCCAATTTTCCTAGTGTTCGCAGTCTGTAAAAGATTATAGTTGCTGCATTGAAGTCTCTTAATATTCTCATCACCTTCGGTTTTCTCCGATCCGCCACTGGTATTTCCATGGTTTTTATGCAAAGATTTTTCGTTCCTCGCTCTCTTCTTATGTTTAACAACGGAAATTTGTAGACAGGGATCATTCATACATGTTCTAAAAATATCTTGGACCTTTGGAAATGGTATATGCAACAAATTATGACCATTTATTTTTATAATATTATCATGTAAATCAATTTGTCCATCTCTGGCGATGCGACCATTTGGTTCGATACCTTCGACTCTAAGTCCTTGATCATTGCCTAATAAGTCGTAACATGGCACCACATGGAGCCCCAGTGGCCCTGCTTCATTTTTTATCACTATTTCTCGCACCTCTTGATTTCCAGATTCGATGTTATTGCCAAATTCATACGAAGCTTTAGAATCTTGACCTAAAGGTTCCCTACGTCGAGACTCTCTTGGTAGAGATTGAGCAGAATACGTTGTGAGAGAAGGTTCTCTTGTTGACAATGCGTGCATTGACAAACGCTTGGCACTTTCTCTCTTAATACTACTAGACACAGAGGAATGGATATCGATTGGATAAGCTTGCTCCTTGACATCTCTATGGAAGAAGTCAGGACTGTTGGTGCCAACCGAACTTGCACCATCTCCACCTACGTGATTGACATCGGAGCTGGCAAAGTGAGCTACGATCTGTTCTCTATCATCGGCTACGTCACACAATCTGTCATCCGGATCCAACAAACCACCTCCAGTCAACGAAGACAGACTATTGATGGTCAAGGTGTTATCATTTTTGCCAGTGGCTTTTTTGTATCTCAGGATGGCCTCATGCATTAGATCCTTGACCAGTAAACTTCCATCTCCGCATGGGACCACCACCCTGACGTTGTCGAAGCACACGGTTACCTTCATGCTCGCTCCAATATCATATTATATGAAGAAATGAGCACGCGCAGATGTGTGCAAAGATATATACGCACAAGGAATTACGCACGACGATTTACGCGACAATGGCGAAATTGCGTAAAAAAAATATATGTCCGTCGGCTCGTCACCGAGACGCTCGTGTGCCGTCGCACGTGTTCCGGAATGTAGTGTGTCGCGGAATTGATATGAGTAACGCGATTATCGCGTGCTACTCGAGTCGCACCTCTCCATATCTCGAAGTATGATTCACATACGTAGCGCGTCGGCACGTTGCGACCTTCAGTAATAGAGCAACTAATCCGTAAGTCGAACCACCGATACGATGGCTTAACGATAACGTCCGCGAGTGTTGAAATCTTGGCAGGACAATCGATAAGGCGGCCGCGTACGCCCAACTTTATCGCGACATCAAATATGCGGAATAGACGCACTCGCCATTATAACATTTCATTCCACTGTTCCGTCGTCTGCAATCGCCGAAACGACGGAATTGAATAAAATGGCGACGCACATGACCACTACCTCCACCATCACCCTCAGATACCACTAACGTGCCGAACGATTCCTCGATTCGAGAGCGACATGTGATCGTACTTGATAAATATCAGTATAGGTTATACGCACCTTTTTTCAGATACTGTGCCATTCCTGAGGAATGTGTTCTCACTCAGAGTCGTAATATTAATAAAAACAATAAGAAATTCGTTTTCCGTAAGTTACTGCGACATCATTTACATAGCACAGACTGAACAGAAATGGTTCTAGTCCACCGTTTCTTGTTCTTGCGACATAACTAATTGCGAATGTTGTAGGCGCATTCGCAACGAGCGACAGTTGCTCCGATTTTGTCCATTTAATAAAAAAGTAAGTATCTATAATATATAAATGATAGCAAGTAGTTCGCAACATTTTTTTTACGTCAATATATCTTATTAAATAATTCTAAAATACTTATTTTTTATTTAATCCGATTTCATTTTATCCGATTATCTTTTTTAATTAAAAAATATTAGAAAAATTCAATAACTTACAATGATTTATTTAACTAGAGATCGACAAATGTATTAAGCTAACTTATATGAAGATGGTAAATTTAGAGGGGTGGCATTTTTGAAAAGAATTTCCAACAAATTAGCAATTTACATTGATCCTATCATAGCATCGCAGGTGTCGTAAACGTACGACTTTAAAATTAACGCATCGGATTGGTTGACACAACTTGCGACTTGTGACGCCTATGATACAACCAATGTAGATTTGGCTTGAACGGCTTGAATAAGGACAGGCCTATCCAATTCGATCTCCAGGAGCTTATTTTTTAACAAATACTTTGAATCTCAACGAATAAACTCAAAGAATAAATATCGTATACGAAAATAGCATTTCGTATACAATCGAGAATCAATTACAATCGAGAAATTGTCATTTTTTCGTATGCGAAAATTATTCGTATATGCTCAAGAATAGAAACTCTAATCTAAAACATAAAGCCATCGACGCAAAAAATTCAATATGAGTAAGATTGCAAAGTATTAAGCTAAAATTGGACAAGTCTAAATAAGGGCGACAACGATTTAATTGCATAGAGGCAGCATGAGTCTTAATTCAGCCCTGTCTAACAAAGATTATTACATCTTCACATAGCATATTTCATTCTTAAGATGTTTGAAAACTATAAGATTCAGTTCTGTGAATTTTTAAGACTCTTCATGTTAAATTTAGTTTGTAACAAATAAGATTTTATTAACTCTAAAAAATAGTCCAGATTTGCCACCAATGATATTATATGTCCAATTATCCAGAATAAATAAAGCACTTTGTTTTTTGTATTGACATATATTTATCAAATGAGTTATTAAAATATATCAATTGGTAAATAAATATTCCACTAAGTTACAATAAAAAATACATATTTAATTTGGTGATAGGTGGGGGTAGATCATTGTCGTCATCAGGTAACAGTAGAGAGTGACGACTCATCGTACACCTATCTGAATCTTACTCCGTTTGAAACGTCAAACCATCGCAAAATTTCTAGTGTTTCACTCCGCAGTTTTTTCGTTACGTCATCAATATTGTTAGAGATTATAAGGAAACGAAATATACGAATATTCTCATATAATGAAGTGGTTTGCGGGAAGTATTAACGAGGCGGTTGCGACGTCAAAATCGAGGAAGGCAGTTTTCGTTGTATTCGTAGAAGGTATGTAATCCAAATTCTAGGTTAGATTTGGCTCTAGTTTGATTCAACTCGATCCAACAATTACCTTTTTAATCTAATATATATAAATATATATAACGTATGAATACATGAAATATGTGAAGTACACAATGGACACTTCAACAAATCAGTCATATTTATATAAATTGAGACAGTTATATAGATTTTAGTATAATGTTCTTTTAGGCAAAGATGACACATCAGTGCAACTTGCTCAAGCAATTGATGCTACAGAAGTCTCCTCCCGCTTGGAAGGAGAGCATTTTATAGCTATAAGATTAGAGAGTGGATCCGAAGCTTACAGATTCTTTGCGCAAATTTGTATCCTCTTATATAACATTTATATTATTCTGTTTTAATATGAAGTTTATCATATTATATAACATTTATCTTTTTGTTTTTAGTATTATTTATGTTTATCACATTTAAAAATTTTCCTTAAATTTAACAATCAGATCAATTAGTACCAGTACCATCCTTATTTTTCATTGGAGAAAATGGTACACCACTGGAAATTATTGCTGGTAGTGCAACTGCATCTGAATTAGCATCCAAAATTGATAATGTACTTACGAAGGCAGGAAAGAGTAATAAACAATCTTCATTAAACTTGATTGATGCAGAACAAAAAGCTGCAGCTGCCAGTAGCAGCAGTAATAACAATGTTATTGAGACTACATCTAATATAAATGATAATAATTCCAATCCAAATGCAGATTTAATTTCTGGTACAACAGAATCTGTTACACCAGTAGATAGTTCAAATAATGAAAACTATGTCACGGAAGATACAAAAGCAAAATCTGCAACTTCATTAAACACAGGGAATCAGGGACAAGATAATAATGAAGCATCAGCAAAAATAAATGTTGAAACTAAACAAGATAATCAAAATAAGGAATTGACAGCTGAGGTATGTGAATTTATTTTATCAAGGATATAATTTTTGATTGACAAATTATATCTATCTTACATTCTAGGAAAAGATTGAAAGAGCACGACAGTTAATTGAGCTCCAACGAAAACAACGACTAGACGAGGAACAGAAAAAGGAACGGGAACGTGAAATTGAACGGCGCAAGATGGGACGCGATGTGCAAAAAATGCGGCAAATGCAGCAAGAGTTAGAAATAAAGCAAGCTCATGAAGAAAGGATGCGAGAGAAGGCTGCTGAGGCTGCAGCTCGTGAAAAAGTCAGGCAACAAATCGCTCAAGATAAACTAGAACGAAAACAAAAGGAACTTGCTCTACAGGTTAATATTATTTTAATCATTTTAATCATTAATGATTTTTATATTTAATTAGAATCAATTAAAAGTTTCTTTTATTTTCTTCAATAGCAACAAATACAACAACCACAGAATCAAGAACCTAAATATAATCCAACAACTAATAACGCCACAGTGACCAGAATTCAATTTAGATTGCCATCCGGCAATTCTCATACAGGACAATTTGAACCATCCGATACTTTGCGCACCTTACGCACCTACGTTACCGAAAATATTAATCTACCTTTCCGACAGTTCGCCATGTCGACATCATTTCCTAGAAGAGAATTGACTAATGAGGAAAATGACAAAACTCTGTTGGAATTAGAATTGGTTCCGACCGCCGTTATTTTAATTCTTCCTTTGAAAAATGTAAATAGAATAAGATTTTCTTTCGTAAAGTATTATACTTTTAATTATATTCACACACTTTATATTTTCTTATATTTTTCCAGTCTAATGTCACGGCAGTGGTAACTTCAACTCAAGATGTTGGATACTTCTCACGCTTCATATGGTCCTTTTTCACACCCGTTATTCGTATTTACAATTACATAGTAGGTTATTTTTCCGGCACTAACGGAGACGCGAATCAAAGTGGCGATTCCAACAATGATTCCGTAGAAATGACAAACAACCCCGACAGAGCTATTTCACCAAATCGGCGAAATGTAGTTCAATCTTCGGGGTAGGTTTTTTTCAATAAACACATGTTAAACAGTCTTGCATACACAAACGTGATTATAAATGCATTTGCATTATATTTGAATATATTTAACAAAATTGTATATAAAATATGTAATTAATTTAATGTTTATTTCATGTATTAAATAAACATTCTATTCATGATACAGTTTGTTTAGAAGATACTTGGGTAATCAAGGAGGGACAACAATCAGAGCACAAGGGAATATACACAGACTACATTCAGGTGGGGATGATAATGATGAGAATAATACTTGGAACGGTAACTCTACGCAGCAAATGTAAAGGAACACAAATCTCGCTCCAGTCACAGCAAGGAATAGCAATCGCTATTCAATCAGTTACTATTCTCGTTATATAAATCGTTATGTTGTAATTAATATTCAACACTTCTTACTTTTTGTTGTATAACGCTAAAACTTATTTGCAACATATTCTTTATTAATGCACAAGCATTAAGTTTTAACGAGCGAGTTCTATCATGGTAACACATGTTTGTCAGTAGCATTGCAAGAATGAATATTTATTAATTAATATTTCACAATTAGCAATAATGTGAATTATCTGGATTCTTATCGTAATATAACGTTTATTATAATGCTAAAATGTAACATCAATGCATTATAATAAATGATAATGTACATTTTATGAGAGAAAAGATCGTGGAAGTATTGAGCCACAAGTGATACATGGACCAAATGCGAAAAGGTTCGTAAAGACTAACATGCAAAACACAAAAGTTTCGGGAATGTCTTGATTTTAGATATTTGAAATTTTAATGTCAGTTATTTTTATTATAAGAGAGAGAGAGAGAGAGAGAGAGAGAGAGAGTTCGATGAGATGTAAGTTTGTTCTCCTTTTCTCTTTTTTATTAGATTTAAATCTTTTCAATCTCGGATAAAATAATGGAATGTTATCCGAGTGTTGTTAAAGAAAAATAATGATTAGATTAATTATATTAATATTCAACGAATATACTTTTTGTTGATATTAATAGTGTATAGATACACACATGGTCTGTGTCTTGCGCGTGTAACACTTGCGCGTGACACTTCGCGTGAGGCTACTCTATTGATTTATTATTTTTTTCATTATATTTAATAACATAATAGAAGTGTAATTATGAGTCAAGATAATTACATACATAGTCAAAATAACTAGATACCAGAATCCATATATGTAAAAGTCTTTGTGAAAGTAATAATATAATTAGGGATGGTTATTTTTTCTGAAAATAATAATTGAACAAAATATGAAGAATGCAGGTCTTAATGCCTAAGGAAATAAACAAAGGTTCATGGCATTATCTCGTTTTCATTAAATTAAATCCTTTTCCGTGAATTTAACGAATATGCACGTAATTCTAATATTTACATATTGAACATGGTGCAATATCAACTTTATATGTATAATATACACGTATGTGTGTGTGTGTGTATATATATATATATACATATATATATATATATATATATATGTATGTATGTATACATATAAGCGCGAATATAGCGAAGATTTTTTATGTGTTGAAACATGACTCCAAAAATATGTTCGACGAAACTTGTCGTTCCGAATCGCGTATCATGGGGCAGATGTGTTTAAAAGGAATGAAGATATATTTTAACTGTTGCACTTGCCACTTGCCAATTAAGCGTGAAATTAACAAACATTTTGGCTTACCAACCACTGCGGTTTCAATTTTCTGAACGTGAAACGGTAATAGCCTATCAGAATGGTACTATATATCGGTAACATGATCTTGTAGTCACACCCATTGACAGTTTCTAGAGAACTCTTCGTCCGCATTTCACAAAATTCTTGTTTTAAATCAAATAAAATAGTTCTCGATCTTTGATCTAGGCAAATATTTTTAGAAATAATTTTATGTAAAAAAAATTACTTCTTATCGTAATTAAAGTATTTAAATTATATTTTAGCTTGAAAATTATTTATATAAAGATTTAAGAAATTGATTTGCAATGAAATTGTCAGGTTGTATTAACCGTTATATTTTGAAAGAAATTTATATAATT
>Ga0157363_1001205_pt1 | contig 21281 bp, 23 predicted proteins | sample AttsexASBM1_FD_111477 | JGI IMG/M metagenome (GOLD analysis project Ga0157363, IMG submission 111477) | Fungus gardens microbial communities from leaf cutter ant in Ribeirão Preto, State of São Paulo, Brazil - Atta sexdens ASBM1 | ecosystem: Host-associated > Fungi > Mycelium > Unclassified ... | reverse complement strand
TGACTAACTTGTACTGAGGAAAATCGTAATGGCCAAAATCGTTAAAGTCATCGGTCGCGAAATCATCGACTCCCGCGGCAACCCGACTGTAGAAGCGGAAGTACATCTGGAAGGTGGTTTTGTTGGTCTGGCAGCGGCACCGTCAGGCGCTTCTACCGGTTCACGCGAGGCGCTGGAGCTGCGCGACGGCGACAAATCTCGTTTCCTGGGCAAAGGCGTAACGAAAGCAGTTGCTGCAGTTAACGGTCCGATTGCGGATGCGGTAAAAGGCAAAGACGCGAAAGATCAGGCGAACATCGACAAGATCATGATCGACCTGGACGGTACTGAGAACAAATCCAACTTCGGCGCAAACGCCATTCTGGCGGTATCGCTGGCTGCGGCGAAAGCGGCAGCGGCCTCTAAAGGTCAGCCGCTGTACGAGCACATCGCTGAGCTGAACGGCACCCCGGGCAAATTCTCTATGCCGCTGCCGATGATGAATATCATCAACGGCGGTGAGCACGCCGACAACAACGTCGACATCCAGGAGTTCATGATCCAGCCGGTTGGCGCTTCCACCGTGAAAGAAGCGATCCGCATGGGTTCTGAAGTGTTCCATCACCTGGCGAAAGTGCTGAAGGCGAAAGGCCTGAACACCGCGGTGGGTGACGAAGGCGGCTACGCGCCGAACCTGGGTTCCAACGCCGAAGCGCTGGCTGTAATCGCAGAAGCGGTAAAAGCAGCAGGCTACGAGCTGGGTAAAGACATCACCCTGGCGATGGACTGCGCGGCCTCTGAGTTCTACAAAGACGGCAAATATGTGCTGGCTGGCGAAGGCAACAAAGCCTTTACCTCTGAAGAGTTCACGCACTTCCTGGAAGATCTGACCAAACAGTACCCGATCGTCTCTATTGAAGATGGTCTGGACGAGTCAGACTGGAACGGCTTTGCTTACCAGACTAAAGTGCTGGGCGACAAAATCCAGCTGGTGGGCGACGATCTGTTCGTGACCAACACCAAGATCCTGAAAGAAGGCATCGAGAAAGGCATCGCTAACTCCATCCTGATCAAGTTCAACCAGATCGGTTCTTTGACCGAAACCCTGGCGGCGATCAAAATGGCGAAAGACGCCGGCTACACCGCGGTGATTTCACACCGTTCAGGTGAAACCGAAGACGCCACCATCGCTGACCTGGCGGTCGGTACTGCAGCAGGCCAGATCAAAACCGGTTCTATGAGCCGTTCTGACCGCGTTGCTAAGTACAACCAGCTGATCCGTATTGAAGAAGCGCTGGGTTCAAAAGCGCCGTTCAACGGTCTGAAAGAAGTGAAAGGCCAGGCGTAATCGCCTGCTGGTGCCGTCCTCTGACGGCATTCGCCTGAGAGAAAGCCCCGCCTCGTGCGGGGCTTTTTTTAGCGGTTTCATTAAGGAATTAATTTTTAAGATGATCCTGAGCATTTATCCCGTCATCGCTAAGATGGCTCTTTGAAAGAGTCATAACTCTCCAACAGTAATAACAAATATAATAATTTAATCTTAAAATACATGACTTCCATTAAAAATAGCTAAGTTAAGTTTTTGATTTGATTTTGAAAATATATATGGATCTTTATGAAATATCAATGCTGTGTTTTTTATCCATATGGTTTCTTTTTCACTCCATAATGATTTAAATCATTATTTTTTGTTTTTCTTGGCGTAAGTTGAATTCTTTCATTAGTTAAAAGGAGTGTTAACTATGGCTCTGCCCATTTATCTTTGGGTTTATGACGAAGAGGGGAGGTTACTAAAGGGAGGAGTAGAAGTTAACGGCCGACAAGGGAGTATTGAAATTATGGGGATGCAACACGATATTACTCTACCCACAAACAATATGAACGGTACTATTACCGGATCGCACCAGCATGAGGCTTATACTTTCGAAAAAGAAATTGACTCATCATCCCCACTATTGTATCGCGCACTGACCACCGGCCGCACTCTAGCAAAAGCGATATTTAGATATTACCGTATCAGTCATAACGGTATCGAAGAAGAGTATTTCAGGGTAGTCCTGGATAACGTGAAAGTCTGCCATATCGTACCCATTATGTTTGATACAAAAGATAGAGATTTCGAGAGTTACGGGCATATTAAACATGTGGGTTTGCGCTATAAAGAAATTCACTGGAACTATTTGGATGGGAATATACAGCATGTTGATGGCTGGAAATAATTTAATGCTGCTCAAGGAGATTGACTATGGCGAAATGGATATACAGGCAAAGCACCGGAGAACTATTCCGAGATGGCAAGTTAATTGAGAAAGGCTATTCTGGTGTGCTTACTAACAAAAATAATCCTGACCGCGAGCAGGTTCGAGGCATGGGACCCATTCCACGTGGAATCTGGAAAATAGGCAGCACCGGCACCAGCAAGGGCCCACTCACTATTACCCTAATTCATATCAGCGGCGAAGCTTACAAACGAGATATGAGTACTTTCCGTATTCATGGCGAAAAAGTTCATGGCGTGCCCGGCTTTGCCTCTTCAGGCTGTATAATCATGTATCCACATACGCGCCTGTTAGTGAGCAAAGATCGAGGTGCTTATCTGGAGGTTATACGATGAAGTGGATAGTCGCACTCCTTATGCTTCCCGCCATTGTATTGGCTACGCCCTCACCTGATAGCGCTGCAAAAAACAGCTTAACACCTTTAGACTGGCGATATGCCACACAAAAGGTAGCGGCAGGCGATAGCGCCTGGCTTGGCGCTGTTCCTGGCCTCGCACTCAAAGCCGACCGTAAACAAGCCGATCAGCTTGAAGAGGCATTAGCCACCGCTTTGCCGATAAATCCCAAAGGCGTTTTAGCGGTTTTGCACACGCTGGATGCAGGTTCATGGCCTGAAATGAGTGGTACGAATATTGTTTGTACGCGGATGGTCGTACGGCCGGGGAAAGCGGCGTCAGACTATTATAAGGCTACGCGCTGGGCTTTGCTTAGTGAGCCTGGCGGGGCAGAATGCCTTTGGAATCTAGAGGGCGTTTGGGAAGAAGTGAACCAGCAGACAAATAACGCTGAATGAGGTTTTTTTTAAACTGAAAACTTTACAGGCACCCAGCACATGCAATATGAGAAGATCAAGTGCGCTTTCCGCTTCGCCTCTTTTTGCCACCCGGCAGGCTGTGCCAACGGGCAGACGATATTTCTTGTACACAGAAAAGGCACATCGCGTGGTTGAGCTGCGCGGCAAATCTGCCATAATCAGCGCCCTGTTTTTTTCTAGCGAGTCCGTAATGCAATACCCGATTAATGAAATGTTCCAGACGCTACAGGGAGAAGGCTTTTATACCGGCGTTCCGGCCATCTTTATCCGCTTACAGGGATGCCCGGTGGGTTGTAGCTGGTGTGATACCAAACATACCTGGGAGAAGCTGGCCGATCGGGAAACGGCGCTGGGCGATATTCTGGTCAAAACGGTGGAGACGGATGCCTGGGGCAACGCCGATGCGGCGCTGCTGATCGAAACTATTCAGCGTCAGGGCTGGACGGCGCGCCATGTGGTGATTACCGGCGGGGAGCCGTCGATTTACGATCTGCGCCCGCTGACCACGGCGCTGGAAGCGCAGGGTTTTCATTGCCAGATCGAAACCAGCGGCACGCACGAAGTGCACTGCTCCGAGAAAACCTGGGTGACGGTATCGCCGAAGGTGAATATGCGCGGCGGCTATGACGTGCTGGCGCAGGCGCTGCAGCGCGCGGATGAGATCAAGCATCCGGTGGCGCGCGAGCGCGACGTAGAGGCGCTGGATGAACTGCTGGCAACGCTGAGTGACAGTAAAGCGCGCATTATTGCGCTGCAGCCCATCAGCCGCAAAGACGCGGCGACGAAGCTTTGTATCGAAACCTGTATCGCGCGCAACTGGCGCCTGTCGATGCAGACACACAAATACCTCAATATCGCCTGACGGCAGAGAGCAGGGCGGCGGCCGCGCCGCCCGCTAGCGTTACGGCTTCGCTTTATAGGCGTCGAACGCCTTCTTGATCTCGCTCTTCGCCACGTCGGCGCTCTCAAATCCGTTCAGCTCGACCTTCTTGCGCCCCTCCGGCAGTTGCTTATAAACGCGGAAAAAGGCCTCGAGGCGCGCCTGTTCCATCTTCGGCAGATCGCTCATGCTCTTAATATCGTCCCAGGTGGGATCGATTTTGCTGGTCGGCACCGCGACGATCTTGTCGTCCACTTCGCCGCCGTCGATCATCTTCAGCACGCCGATAGCGCGCAGTTTGATCAGCGTGCCCGGCTGCAGCGGCGCACGGGTATAGAAGATCACGTCGAGCGGATCGTTATCGCCGCCCAGCGACTGCGTCAGGGATCCGTAATTGGCCGGCCAGGCCACAGGCATCGACTGAAAGCGATCCGCCACGATAAAGCCGGTTTTGGCGTCGGTCTCATACTTGATGGTGCCGCCTGCGGGAATTTCGGTCACGGCGTAGAACTCGTCCGGCACGTTGTCCGGCTGGGGAAAGTCGAGCACATTTTGCGCCTGTACGGCGGCAGAGGCGGTAAAAAGCAATGCGAGGGCGGCAAGGCGTTTCAGGTTCATCGTTGATTCTCTTGAACTTTAATGAAGGAGAGAACAACGTAGAGAGGCCAGATGACAGAGAGATGACGCAGGCGTAAAGAAGCGTAGGGCGGAAAGGGCGGGCTGTGCGGACCACAGCCCTGACGGGATTTATCCTTTATAGACGCAGCCCGCCGTGCAGGTCTCTTTGATCATCACCGCGCTCAGCTCAGGCAGCTGCGGCTTCATCTGATCCCAGATCCACTTCGCCAGCACTTCGCTAGTGGGATTTTCAAGGCCGGCGATCTCGTTCAGATAGTGGTGATCGAGACGCTCATACAGCGGCTTGAATGCTGCTTTCAGTTCGGCGAAGTCCATCACCCAGCCGGTATGCGCGTCCACTTCGCCGGTAATTTCCAGTCGCACCAGAAACGAATGGCCATGCAGGCGACCGCATTTGTGTCCTGCCGGGACGTTAGGCAAATGGTGAGCGGCTTCGAACTGGAACTCTTTAAACAATGTGGTAGACATAATGGCTCTCAGGCTAAAAAACTGGGGAATTCTACCTGAAATACGGAATTTTCGCATCCGTACCGTTGTAAAGAGGGATTTGCGCGGCCAGCGCGATAGCGCTCCCTTTTAACCAGTTGATAAATATTGGCTTTCTATACCAGTTTTACTGATTAGTTCTACCCAAAAAACCACTTAGTCATTTTGGTTATTAATTATGTCGAAGCCGTATTTAATCGTTAATATACGGGCCGGTAACCTACCACTCTTCCTGCTACTTTACCGTCCGGACTCTGGATACTGGAATTCTTAACGCGATGACGACTCAGGCACCCCCAGGTTCTCTGCTCCCGCTTAACCCGGAGCAACTTGCGCGCTTACAGGCGGCAACGACTGATTTTTCTCCCACCCAGCTGGCGTGGCTCTCTGGCTACTTCTGGGGAATGATCAATCAGACGCCCGGCAGCGTCGCGGCCAGCGCGCCAGCGGCGGCGGAGATCCCGGCGATTACGCTGATTTCCGCTTCGCAAACCGGCAACGCGCGCCGCGTCGCCGAGCAGCTGCGCGACGATCTGCAGGCGGCGAAGCTCAACGTTAAGCTGGTCAACGCCGGCGATTACAAGTTCAAGCAGATCGGCCAGGAGAAGCTGCTGGTGGTGGTGACCTCCACGCAGGGTGAAGGCGATCCGCCTGAAGAAGCGGTGGCGCTGCACAAATTCCTGATGTCGAAAAAAGCGCCGAAGCTGGATGGCGCCGCCTTTGCGGTGCTGGGCCTCGGCGACACCTCATACGAATTCTTTAGCAAAGCGGGCAAAGACTTCGACAGCCGCCTGGCGGAGCTGGGCGCAGAGCGCCTGCTGGATCGCGTCGACGCCGACGTCGATTTCGCCGAAGCGGCAGCGAACTGGCGACGTGCGCTGGTCGAGGTGCTGAAACAGCGTGTGCCGAGCGAAACGCCGGCGCAGGCCGTGGCGACCGCAACCGGCAGCGTCAATGAAGTGCACAGCAGCCCCTACACCAAAGAGGCGCCGCTGACCGCCAGCTTTGCCGTAAACCAAAAAATTACCGGCCGCAACTCCGATAAGGACGTGCGTCATATCGAAATCGATCTGGGCGACTCCGGCCTGCGCTACCAGCCGGGCGACGCGCTGGGCGTCTGGTATGAAAACGATCCGGAGCTGGTCGCCGAGCTGCTGAGCCTGCTGTGGCTGAAAGGCGACGAGCCGGTGCAGATCGACAACGAAACCCTGCCGCTTAGCGAAGCGCTGCAAAAACGCTTTGAGCTGACGGTGAACACCGCGCAGATCGTCGAGCAGTACGCCGCGCTGTCGCGCAACGATGCGCTGCTGGCGCTGGCAGGCGATAAGGCGAAGCTGCAACACTACGCGCAGACCTTCCCAATCGTCGATATGGTGCGTAACGCGCCGACCGAACTCAACGCCGAACAGCTGACGACGCTGCTGCGTCCGCTGACGCCGCGCCTCTACTCTATCGCCTCGTCGCAGGCGGAGAATGAAACCGAAGTCCATATCACCGTCGGCGCGGTGCGCTTCGATATCGACGGCCGCGCGCGCGCAGGCGGCGCCTCCAGCTATCTGGCTGACCGCCTGGAAGAGGATGCGGAAATTCGCGTCTTTATCGAGCATAACGATAACTTCCGTCTGCCCGCCAACCCCGACGCGCCGGTCATTATGATTGGTCCGGGCACCGGCATCGCGCCGTTCCGCGCCTTTATGCAGCAGCGCGACAACGACGGCGCAGGCGGCAAAAACTGGCTCTTCTTCGGCAATCCGCACTTCACCGAGGATTTTCTCTATCAGGTGGAATGGCAGCAGTATGTGAAGGATGGCCTGCTGACGCATATCGACCTCGCCTGGTCGCGCGACCAGGAGCAGAAAGTCTATGTGCAGGACAAAATCCGCGCGAAAGGGGCGGAAGTGTGGCGCTGGATCGAAGAGGGCGCGCATATTTATGTCTGCGGCGACGCCAACCGTATGGCGAAGGATGTCGAGCAGGCACTGCTGGATGTGGCGGTCGAACACGGCGCAATGGATCGTGAAACGGCCGACGAATTTTTAAGCGAGCTGCGCATTGAGCGCCGCTATCAGCGAGACGTTTACTAATGAGCGAAAAACACCCCGGACCGCTGGTCGTTGAAGGCAAGCTGGTCGACGCCGAGCGCCTTAAAAAAGAGAGCAACTATTTACGCGGCACCATCCTGGAAGATCTGGATGACGGCCTGACCGGCGGCTTCAACGGCGATAACTTTCTGCTGATCCGCTTCCACGGCATGTACCAGCAGGACGATCGCGATATTCGCGCCGAGCGCGCCGAGCAGAAGCTGGAGCCGCGTCACGCCATGATGCTGCGCTGCCGTCTGCCGGGCGGCATTATCACGCCGACGCAGTGGCTGGCGATCGACAAGTTCGCCACCGAAAAAACGCTGTACGGCAGCATTCGTCTGACCAACCGCCAGACCTTTCAGTTTCACGGCATACTGAAGAAGAACGTCAAGCCTTCGCACCAGATGCTGCACGAAGTGGGGCTCGACGCGCTGGCAACCGCCAACGACGTCAACCGCAACGTGCTCTGCACCTCAAACCCGGTCGAGTCGGAGCTGCATCAGGAAGCCTACGAGTGGGCGAAGAAGATCTCCGAGCATCTGCTGCCGCGCACCCGCGCCTATGCAGAAATCTGGTGGGATAAAGAGAAGGTGGCGACCACGGATGAGGAGCCGATCCTCGGCGAGACCTATCTGCCGCGTAAGTTTAAAACCACGGTGGTGATCCCGCCGCACAACGACGTCGATCTGCACGCCAACGACCTGAACTTTATCGCGGTGGCGGAGAAGGGCAGGCTGATCGGCTTTAACCTGCTGGTCGGCGGCGGCCTGTCGATCGAGCACGGCAACAAAGCGACCTATGCGCGCACCGCCAGCGAGTTCGGCTACCTGCCGCTGGAAAAAACGCTGGAGGTCGCGGCTGCGGTGGTGACCACCCAGCGCGACTGGGGCAACCGCACCGATCGTAAAAACGCCAAAACCAAATATACCCTGGAGCGCGTCGGCGTCGAGACCTTCAAAGCGGAAGTTGAGAAGCGCGCCGGGCTGACCTTCGAGCCGATTCGTCCTTACGAGTTCACCACCCGCGGCGACCGCATCGGCTGGATCAAGGGCATCGACAAGAAGTGGCACCTGACGCTGTTTATCGAAAACGGTCGCCTGCTCGACTACCCGGACCGTCCGCTGAAAAGCGGCATCGCGGCGATTGCGCGCGTGCATCAGGGCGACTTCCGCCTGACGGCGAACCAGAACCTGATCGTGGCCGGCGTGCCGGAGAGCGAAAAGGCGAAAATCGAGGCGATTGCGCGTGAACACGGCCTGATGGAGAGCGTGACCGCGCAGCGCGAAAATTCGATGGCGTGCGTTTCGTTCCCGACCTGCCCGCTGGCGATGGCGGAAGCGGAGCGTTTTCTGCCCGCCTTTGTCACCAAAGTCGAAGAGATCATGCACAGCCACGGCGTGGGCGAAGAGCACATAGTGCTACGCGTCACCGGTTGTCCCAACGGCTGCGGCCGTGCCATGCTGGCGGAAATCGGGCTGGTGGGCAAAGCGCCGGGCCGTTACAACCTGCATATCGGCGGCAACCGCATCGGCACGCGCATTCCGCGCATGTATCGCGAGAACATCACCGAAAGTGAGATCCTCGCCAGCATCGACGAGCTGGTGGGCCGCTGGGCGCGCGAGCGTCACGGCGCTGAGGGCTTCGGCGACTTCGCGATCCGCGCAGGCATCGTCAAGCCGGTCGTCGATCCGGCACGAGATTTCTGGGATTCGGAGGCAATATGAGTCAGTTCGACCTCGCAGCACTGGGTGAAATGAACAAAGTCGAGCGCACGCTGGCGCTGGCGTCCGTGAATGCGCAGCTGGAGAAAAGCTCGGCGGAGGCGCGCGTCAGCTGGACGCTGGAAAACCTGCCGGGCGCTTTTGTGCTCTCGTCGAGTTTTGGCATTCAGGCGGCGGTGTCACTGCATCTGGTCACGCGGCAGATGCCCGATATTCCGGTGATCCTGACCGATACCGGCTATCTCTTCCCGGAAACCTACCGTTTTATCGATCAGCTGACGGATCAGCTGGGCCTGAATCTACAGGTGTTTCGCGCCGACACCTCGGCGGCCTGGCAGGAGGCGCGCTACGGCAAGCTGTGGGAGCAGGGCGTGGAAGGCATTGAGCAGTACAACCAGATCAACAAGGTTGAGCCGATGAACCGCGCGCTGCAGACGCTGGGCGCCCAGACCTGGTTCGCCGGGCTGCGGCGCGATCAGTCCGGCAGCCGTGCGAATCTGCCGGTGCTTGGCGTGCAGCGCGGCGTGTTCAAGGTGCTGCCGATTATCGACTGGGACAATCGTCAGATTCATCACTATCTGCAGCAGCATAACCTCAAATACCATCCGCTGTGGGATGAGGGCTATTTGTCGGTGGGCGATACCCACACCACGCGCAAATGGGAGCCCGGCATGGCGGAAGAGGAGACGCGCTTCTTCGGCCTGAAGCGCGAGTGCGGTCTGCACGAAGGCTAAGCTTAAGGCGCGCTGTAGCTGAACAGCGCGCCCATTTCTTACATTCCTACCAGAGCGGCTAATTCTTCAGCTGCGCGCGTCACGCCCAGCTTCGTCACCTCATAGTTTGCCACCGCGACAAAAGGATCTTCCGCCAGAATAGTGTCCAGCCGTGCGCGATCGATATCCTTCACCAGCACGATGCCGCCAGTACGCGGGTCTTTGCGGCCAGCCGCAATAAAAAGCTCCGCGGCGAAATAGCGATCCAGCCACTGGATATGCGGCTCCAGCAGCGCGTCGACTTCTTCCATCGGACGAAAATAGGTTAGCGAGACGATATACATGGTTTCCCTCACACTTTCGGATTGGTTAGCTCGCCCAGCAGCGGCAGCAGCACCTTGACGCTGTCGCGCGTGCGCAGCGAGATGCGGCCCGGCAGCCAGCGGTCCAGGTAGTTAAGATTGTCGCGGTCGGTCTGATGGCGCGTCGTGCCGTCCGGGAAATGCTTCGAGCGGCTGCGCTGCTGCGCGCCGTCTTTGCCGCCCAGCGCCCAGTTGCTCGCCGTCACGTCCAGCAGCGGAAAACCCGCCTTATCGAAGGCGTTGGCGGCGTTATAGTCGCGAGCGGTCATCTGACGGCTGGCGGCGGGAATGCCAAGCTGCTGCGCAAGGCGCAGCGCGCGCTCGCTGGTCTGCTTACGCACCGCGCGCGGCGTATTGCTGCCGCTGTTGAAATAGAGATGGTCGCCGGCGATCAGGCTGTTGAGATCCACCACCAGCAGCGTGTTCTTTTTCTCTTTCTCGCTCATGCGCGCCACGTAATCCTGCATGCCGCCCAGCGCGGTTTCGCCTGCGCTCAGCGCCACGAAGCGCACGCCGTAATGCAGCGGCCGGCGGCTCAGCTGCTGCGCCAGCTCCAGCATCACGCCCAGTCCTGACGCGTTGTCGTCGACGCCCTGCAGACGCAGGCCGCCAAGGTTATGCTCGGCGTCGCTGCTGCTGAGCGGCGTCCAGGTGTCGAGATGGGCCACAATCAGGATCTCCTGCGGCGCGCTGCCGGCGCGCGCGGCGATCACCGAGGTCGCCGTCACCTTATGCCAGCGCAGATCGCAATTAGTTTCGCGCCAGCGATAGCCGGTATTGAACTGGCGAGTATTACTCTGAAAACCGAGCGCGGCGAACTGCTGCTGCAGGTAGTCGGCGGCCATCATTTCGGCCGGGCTGCCGCTCATGCGGCCAGGGAAGTAGGTGGCGATGTGACGAAGCTGCTGCTCGGCAAATTTCCCCGGCGCCACGCTGGCGGCCTGGGCGTGCAGAGCGAAACCGCAATTCAACAGCGCAGCCAGCGCGGTCAGGCGGAGAAGGGCAAACATGGGGTGTTCCTTGTGGGTCATCCTGTGACGAAAAGCCAAAATTTTTTCGCTCTCCAGTATGAAACTGTGATCGCCATTAAACAATTTGATTCGCTCTGAAAGCCTTGCCAGATCATCCGTTAAGCACATTTTGTTATGAGCTTCCCTGTCGCGTTATTCCATTCGGTAACTACTCATTCCAATTCGTAATTTCATCTGCCAGAAGGGCGCAACGTATAGTCGCGTTAAATTACGGTTACAACGCCAGGGTTATCGTGGACTATTTGCCTCTTTTCGCCGATCTCAAAGATCGTCCGGTGCTGGTTGTAGGCGGCGGCGACGTCGCGGCGCGCAAAATTGAACTGCTGCGTCGCGCCTCTGCGCAGGTGCGCGTGGTGTCGCGCGAACTTTGCCCCGAACTTCAGGCGCTGCATCAGGAACAGCAGATCGAATGGCTGGCGACGGCGTTCGAGCCGGCGCAGCTTGACGCGGTTTTCCTCGCCATCGCCGCAACCGACGATAACCTGCTCAACCGCCAGGTTTACGACGAGGCCAATGCCCGTCACCGGCTGGTCAACGTGGTAGACGACCAGCCGAAGTGCAGCTTTATCTTTCCCTCTATCGTGGACCGTTCTCCGCTGGTGGTCGCTATCTCCTCCAGCGGCACCGCGCCGGTGCTGGCGCGTATGCTGCGCGAAAAGCTGGAGGCGCTGCTGCCCGCCAGTCTGGGGCAGATGGCGGAGGTCGCGGGCGGGTTTCGCGACTGCGTAAAACAGCGCTTTAGCCGCATGTCCGATCGCCGTCGCTTCTGGGAGCGCGCCTTTAATGGCCTGTTCGCCAGCCAGATGTCGGCGGGCAACGTGGAGGAGGCGACGCGTACTCTACAGCGCGAACTGCAGGAAGAGCCGAACCGCGAAGGCGAAATCATTCTGGTGGGCGCCGGACCCGGCGACAGCGGCCTGCTGACGCTGCGCGGCCTGCAGGTGATGCAGCTGGCGGACGTGGTGCTCTACGATCATCTGGTCAGCGACGAGGTACTGGATCTGGTACGCCGCGACGCCGACCGCATCTGCGTTGGCAAACGCGCCGGCGCGCACTCGGTGCCGCAGGAGGAGACCAATCGCCTGCTGGTGGAGCTGGCGCGTAAAGGCAAGCGCGTGGTGCGCCTGAAAGGGGGCGATCCCTTTATCTTTGGCCGCGGCGGCGAAGAGCTGCAGGCGGCGCAGGAGGCGGGGATCCCGTTCCAGGTGGTGCCCGGCGTGACGGCGGCGGCAGGCGCGACCGCCTACGCCGGTATTCCGCTGACGCACCGCGATCACGCGCAGAGCGTGCTGTTTATTACCGGTCACTGTCGCGCCGATGGCGACGACATCGACTGGCCGTCGCTGGCGCGCGCGCGTCAGACGCTGGCGATCTATATGGGCACGGTAAAGGCAGCGGCGATTAGCGAAGGGCTGATGCGTCACGGCCGCGATCCCGCGACGCCGGTTGCGGTGATTGGCCGCGGCACGCGGCAGGATCAGCAGGTGCTGACCGGCACGCTGGAACACCTTGAGACGCTGGCTGCTGCCGCGCCGACGCCAGCGCTGCTGGTGATCGGGGAAGTGGTGAAGCTGCACGAGCAGCTGGCGTGGTTTCAACATTCTGCACAGCAGGCGACCCGCGAGTCCGCCGTTGTCACACTGGCTTGAGGAAAAATCATGGACCAAAAAAGACTCACTCATCTGCGTCAGTTAGAGGCGGAAAGCATTCATATTATCCGCGAGGTCGCAGCGGAGTTCGGCAATCCGGTAATGATGTACTCCATCGGCAAAGATTCGTCGGTGATGCTGCATCTGGCGCGTAAAGCCTTCTATCCTGGCACGCTGCCGTTTCCGCTGCTGCACGTCGATACCGGCTGGAAATTTCGCGAGATGTACGCGTTCCGCGATCGCACCGTAAAAGAGATGGGCGCCGAGCTGCTGGTTCACCGCAATCCGGAAGGCGTAGCGATGGGCATCAACCCCTTCGTGCACGGCAGCGCCAAGCACACCGATATCATGAAAACCGAAGGGCTGAAGCAGGCGCTGAACAAATATGGCTTTGACGCCGCGTTCGGCGGCGCGCGTCGCGACGAAGAGAAGTCGCGCGCCAAAGAGCGTATCTACTCTTTCCGCGACCGTTTCCACCGCTGGGATCCAAAAAACCAGCGCCCGGAGCTGTGGCATAACTACAACGGCCAGATCAACAAGGGCGAAAGCATTCGCGTCTTCCCGCTGTCGAACTGGACCGAGCTCGATATCTGGCAGTACATCTTTCTGGAAAACATTGAAATCGTGCCGCTCTATCTCGCTGCGCCGCGCCCGGTGCTGGAGCGCGACGGCATGCTGATGATGGTGGATGACGACCGTATCGACTTGCAGCCTGGCGAAGTGATCAAGCAGCGTATGGTGCGCTTCCGCACCCTTGGCTGCTGGCCGCTCACCGGCGCGGTGGAATCCGAGGCGCAGACGCTGCCGGAAATTATCGAAGAGATGCTGGTCTCTACCACCAGCGAACGTCAGGGCCGCGTGATTGACCGCGATCAGTCCGGTTCGATGGAACTGAAAAAACGTCAGGGTTATTTCTAAGGAGACGCAGATGAATACCGTTATTGCACAACAGATTGCCGATCAGGGCGGCGTGGAAGCCTGGCTGACCGCGCAACAGCATAAAAGTCTGCTGCGTTTTCTCACCTGCGGCAGCGTCGACGACGGCAAAAGCACGCTGATCGGCCGCCTGCTGCACGATACGCGTCAGATCTATGAAGATCAGCTCTCCTCGCTGCACAACGACAGCAAGCGTCACGGCACCCAGGGCGAGAAGCTCGACCTGGCGCTGCTGGTGGATGGACTTCAGGCGGAGCGCGAGCAGGGCATCACCATCGACGTGGCCTACCGCTACTTCTCCACCGAGAAGCGTAAATTTATTATCGCCGACACGCCGGGGCACGAGCAGTATACCCGCAATATGGCGACCGGCGCCTCGACCTGCGATCTGGCGATTCTGCTGATCGACGCGCGCAAAGGCGTGCTGGATCAGACCCGTCGCCACAGCTTTATCTCGACGCTGCTGGGCATTAAGCATCTGGTGGTGGCGATCAACAAAATGGACCTGGTGGAGTATCGCCAGGAGACCTACGAGCAAATTAAACAGGATTACCTCGACTTCGCGGCGCAGCTGCCCGAAGACCTGGATATCCGCTTTGTGCCGATGTCGGCGCTGGAGGGCGACAACGTCGCCACGCCGAGCCAGACCATGCCGTGGTACAGCGGTCCGACGCTGCTCGACGTGCTGGAGACCGTCGAGGTGAAGCGCGTGGTGGATCAGCAGCCGATGCGCTTCCCGGTACAGTACGTTAACCGTCCGAACCTGGATTTCCGCGGCTATGCGGGCACGCTCGCCTCCGGTGCGGTGCGCGTCGGTCAGCGCGTGAAGGTGCTGCCGTCGGGCGTCGAGTCTACCGTGGCGCGCATCGTTACCTTTGACGGCGACCTGCAGGAAGCGGGCGCGGGCGAAGCCATTACCCTGGTGCTGAACGACGAGATCGATATCAGCCGCGGCGATCTGCTGGTCGACAGCGACGCCGAGCTGGAGGCGGTGCAGTCCGCCACCGTCGACGTGGTGTGGATGGCGGAGCAGCCGCTGCAGCCCGGCCAGAGCTACGATATTAAAATCGCCGGCAAGAAGGCGCGCGGTCGCGTGGAGAAGGTGATTCATCAGGTCGAGATCAACACGCTGGAGAAGCGCACCGCCGAGACGCTGCCGCTGAACGGCATCGGCCTGGTGGAAGTGACCTTCGACGAACCGATGGTGCTGGATAAATACCAGCAGAACCCGGTGACGGGCGGCATGATCTTTATCGATCGCCTGAGCAACGTCACCGTGGGCGCAGGCATGATCCATGAGCCGCTGAGCGGCGCGGCGCGGCAGGCGGGCCAGTTCAGCGCGTTCGAGCTGGAACTGAATGCGCTGATCCGCCGCCACTTCCCGCACTGGAACGCGCGCGATCTGCTGGGCGGTGAGTAATGGCGCAGCACGATGAAAACGTGGTGTGGCACGATCATCCGGTAACGCGCGAGGCGCGCGAGCGGCAGCACGGCCACCAGGGCGCGGTGCTGTGGTTTACCGGCCTCTCCGGCTCCGGCAAATCGACGGTGGCCGGCGCGCTGGAGCAGGCGCTGCATCCGCTCGGCGTCAGCACCTATCTGCTCGACGGCGATAACGTACGCCACGGCCTCTGTCGCGATCTGGGCTTCAGCGACGCGGATCGCAAAGAGAACATCCGCCGCGTCGGCGAAGTGGCGAAGCTGATGGTGGATGCGGGACTGGTGGTGCTCACCGCCTTTATCTCGCCGCACCGCGCCGAGCGTCAGATGGTGCGCGATATGCTGCCGCAAGGTCGCTTTATCGAGGTCTTCGTCGATACGCCGCTGGCGGTGTGCGAAGCGCGCGACCCCAAAGGGTTATATAAAAAGGCGCGCGCGGGCGAGCTGCGTAATTTTACCGGCATCGACAGCCTCTACGAGGCGCCGGAACAGCCGGAAATACGCTTAGCGGGCGAACAATTGGTTACAAAACTGACCGGCCAATTGTTAGACCTGCTGCGCCACCGCGATATCATCGAATCCTGAACAGACAAGCGGCAAATCGAGGCTGATTTGCCGCCTTCGCGTCAACAGGATCTCTATGCAGAACGTTACTCCTATGCTGGCCCGCAAAGATGAAACTCCCCTGGACGAGCCGCGCTCGTCGCTGCCGGGCGGCATCATCGGCTTCCTCTCCTACTGGTGCGCGCTGGCGATCCCCTTCCTGTTGTACGGTTCTAACACGCTTTTTTTCTTCCTTTATACCTGGCCTTTTTTCCTGGCGCTGCTGCCGGTATCGGTGCTGATCGGCATCATTTTCAGCATGGCGCTGCGCGGCAGGCTGCTCTGGACGACGCCTGCTACGGCGATAGTGGTGGTCTGCCTTTTCTGGCTGCTCTTCTCTTTTTTATCCGGCTGGTAATGCCTTCCGATGTGGAAACGCGTCGGCAGGTTACAAAACTTTACCTGCCCGCTTTCTTGCCATCCTAATCAGAATTTGCGCAGACAGCCGGTAAAGCGGGCCATTTTCACCGCTGGAGTGGAGTCCTGCACCAAGTTATGGGATGATTGAGCCGTTTTTCAGGGGGCGGGGATGGGAAAACTGACGTTACTGCTACTGGTGCTGCTCGGCTGGCTGCAATATTCGCTGTGGCTGGGCAAAAACGGTATTCACGACTACACGCGCGTCAATGACGACGTCGCGGTGCAACAGGCGAACAACGCCAAACTTAAAGCGCGTAACGATCAGCTATTTGCCGAAATTGACGATCTCAATGGCGGCTCGGAAGCGATCGAGGAACGCGCACGCAATGAGCTGGGCATGATTAAGCCCGGTGAGACCTTCTATCGTCTGGTGCCGGATCAGAACAAACGCAACGCGCAGGCTGCGCAAAACCAACAACGATAACTCATGAACATGCACTCTCTCCCTGCGGAGGTGATCGCTGTGGTGCCCGCTGCCGGTATCGGCAGCCGCATGCAGGCGACCTGTCCTAAGCAGTATCTGACCATCGGTCAGCAGACGCTTCTGGAACACAGCATTGCCCGTCTGTTTTCCCATCCCGCTATCAAACAGGTCATCGTCGCGCTTAGCCCGGACGACGCGCAGTTCGCGTCGCTGCCGCTGGCGCGGGATCCGCGCGTGCTCAGCGTAACGGGCGGCGAAACGCGCGCGGAGTCGGTGCTGGCGGGGCTGCATGCCGCGCAGGGCGCCGGCTGGGTGCTGGTGCACGACGCGGCGCGTCCTTGCCTGCACCCTGACGATCTCGCGCGATTGCTGCAGGTGCGGGAAACCAGCCGCGTCGGCGGCATTCTGGCGGCGCCGGTGCGCGACACCATGAAGCGCGGCGAGCCGGGCGTCGCCGCCGTAGCGCATACCGTCGAGCGCGAAGATCTCTGGCACGCGCTGACGCCGCAGTTTTTTCCTCACCCGCTGCTGACCGCCTGCCTGACGCGCGCGCTGGCAGAGGGCGCGACCATTACCGACGAAGCCTCGGCGCTCGAATATTGCGGCTATCATCCGCTGCTGGTCAGCGGACGCAGTGATAACATCAAAGTCACCCGGCCGGAAGATCTGGCGCTGGCGGCATTTTACTTAACCCAGATTCAGTTAAAGGAGAGCGCATGATGCGTATCGGTCACGGTTTTGACGTTCACGCTTTCGGCGGCGAAGGTCCGCTGGTGATTGGCGGCGTGCGGATCCCGTTTGAGCAGGGTTTTCTCGCCCATTCCGACGGCGACGTGGCGCTGCATGCGCTGACCGACGCGCTGCTTGGCGCGGTGGCGATGGGCGATATCGGCAAGCTGTTTCCTGATACCGATCCCGCCTATAAGGGCGCGGACAGCCGCGGCCTGCTGCGCGAAGCCTGGCGACGCATTGCGGAAAAGGGCTATCGCATCGGCAACGTCGACGTCACCATCATCGCCCAGGCGCCGAAAATGCTGCCCCATGTGCCGCAAATGCGCGTCAATATCGCTGAAGATCTGGGCTGCCATATGGATCAGGTCAATGTCAAAGCGACCACTACCGAGAAGCTGGGTTTTACCGGGCGCGGCGAAGGCATCGCCTGTGAAGCGGTCGCGCTGCTGCTGAAGGCGGATGCGGCATGACGCTGGAGAACCAGGCTTTTCTGCACGGCAAGCCGACCGCGCGCGGCACGATCAAAGCGAACCCCGAAGATTTCGTGGTGGTGGAGGATCTCGGTTACGGCGCCGACGGCGAAGGGGAGCATCTGCTGGTGCGCATTCGTAAAACCGGCGCTAATACCCGTTTTGTGGCAGAAGCGCTGGCGAAGTTCCTTGGCGTACATCAGCGCGATATGAGCTACGCCGGAATGAAAGACCGCCATGCGGTGACCGAGCAGACGCTCTGTTTCCGCATTCCGGGCAATGCGATGCCCGACCTGAGCGGCTTTTCGCTGGAAGGGGTCGAGATCCTTGAGGCGACGCGCCACAAGCGCAAGCTGCGCATCGGCGCGCTGGCGGGCAACGCTTTTCGTCTCGTGGTGCGCCATGTCAGCGACCGCGACGCGGTGGAATCGCGCCTGGCGCTGATCCGCGACGCCGGCGCACCCAACTACTTCGGCACGCAGCGCTTTGGCCGCGGCGGCAATAACCTGACCATGGCGCAGCAGTGGGCGCGCGGCGAAATCAGCCTGCGCGATCGCAACAAGCGCAGCCTGATCCTTTCGGCGGCGCGCAGCGCGCTGTTTAATCAGGTTACCAGCGCGCGCCTGCAGCAGCAGGGCTCGCTGACGCAGGTGGTAGAGGGCGACGCGCTGCAGCTCACCGGCCGCGGCAGCTGGTTTGTCGCGCAGGCGGACGAGCTGAGCGAATTGCAAACCCGCGTCGACCATCATGAACTGCGCATTACCGCGCCGCTGCCGGGACGCGGCGAGCCGGGCCCGCAGGCGGAGGCGCTCGCCTTTGAGCAGCAATCTCTGGCGGGCGCAGCAGAATTGGTTACACTGCTTGAGCGAGAGCGAGTGGATGCGGCGCGGCGCGCGATGCTGGTGGTGCCGCGCGATCTGCGCTGGAGCTGGTGGGACGACGTCACGCTGGAGATGCAGTTCTGGCTGCCGGCAGGCAGTTTCGCTACCAGCGTGATTCGGGAACTTCTGCAACAGGAAGGTGACGATGCGGATATTGCTGAGTAATGACGACGGAATTCATGCGCCGGGCATTCAGACGCTGGCAAAAGCGCTGCGCCATATCGCCGAAGTGCAGGTGGTCGCGCCTGACCGCAACCGCAGCGGCGCCTCCAACTCCCTGACGCTGGAGACGCCGCTGCGCACCTTTACCCACGAGAACGGCGATATCGCCGTACAGATGGGCACGCCGACCGACTGCGTCTACCTCGGCGTCAACGCGCTGATGCAGCCGCGCCCGGACATTGTGGTTTCCGGCATTAACGCCGGCCCCAATCTGGGCGACGACGTTATCTACTCAGGCACCGTGGCGGCGGCGATGGAAGGGCGTCACCTTGGCCTGCCCGCGCTGGCCGTATCGCTTAACGGACATCAGCATTACGATACGGCGGCGGCGGTCACCTGCGCGCTGCTGCAGGCGCTGACGCGCGAGCCGCTGCGCACCGGACGTATTCTTAACATCAACGTGCCGGATCTGCCGCTGGAAGCGATCAAAGGCATCCGCGTGACGCGCTGCGGCAGCCGTCATCCCGCCGATCAGGTGATCGCGCAGCAGGATCCGCGCGGCAACACGCTCTACTGGATTGGACCGCCGGGCGAAAAGTTCGATGCCGGCCCGGATACCGATTTCGCCGCCGTGGATCAGGGCTACGTCTCCGTGACCGCGCTGCATGTCGACCTCACCGCGCACGGCGCGCAGGATGTCCTGATTGACTGGCTGGAGAAGTCGGAGGTCAGTCTCGCATGGTGAACCGGCGTATCGAAGCGTTGCTGGAGCAGCTGCGCCAGCAGGGCATCCACGATGAGGTCCTGTTAAAGGCCATCGCGGAGGTGCCACGCGAACGTTTTATCGACGAAGCCTTCGAGCATAAAGCCTGGGACAATGTGGCGCTGCCCATCGGTTCCGGGCAGACGATTTCGCAGCCCTATATGGTGGCGCGCATGACCGCGCTGCTTGAGCTGCAACCCCATTCGCGCGTGCTGGAGATCGGCACCGGCTCCGGCTATCAGACCGCCATTCTGGCGCATCTGGTGAACCACGTTTACTCTGTCGAACGCATTAAAGGGCTACAGTGGCAGGCGAAACGCCGCCTGAAACTGCTCGATCTGCATAACGTTTCGACGCGCCACGGCGACGGCTGGCAAGGCTGGCCTGCGCGCGGTCCCTTCGACGCCATCATCGTCACCGCCGCGCCGCCGGAAATTCCGACTGCGCTGATTGCACAACTCGACGAGGGCGGCATTATGGTGCTGCCGGTGGGGGACGATCAGCAGGTACTGAAGCGCCTGCGCCGCCAGGGTGGCGACATTGTGGAAGAGACTATCGAGCCGGTGCGTTTCGTTCCGCTGGTTCAGGGCGATTTGGCCTGAGATTGACCCTACGTATTTCTTCACAACTGTTTCATAGCACCATCCTTTTGATCTTGTTACTATCCATTTTCATGCGTTATACGCAGGCTTTAATACGCCTCACAGAGCTTTGTGCTGGTGCGTTAGCAAGAAGCGTTATTCAGGTTTGCCATCACGGGGGAACAATGAGCACGGGAAGCCCAATATTTCAGTTACGCCGCCTTGCGGCGCTTTCTCTGGTTGGATTTTGGCTGGCAGGCTGTAGTTCAGGCGACAACACACAAGCACCCATTAGCCAGGTTGGAGATAACGGCAGCAGCGGCGGCATGCTTAGCGCGTCAGGCGGCGTTCCGTCGACGCCGCGTCAGGGAGGTATGATTAGCAACACTGTACCTTCTACGCCCAGCAGCGGCTCAATGGTTAGCGGCAATGATAATGTGCAGACGCAAAACGGCCGTATCGTGTACAACCGCAGTTATCAGAATATTCCGAAAGGTAGTTACGCCGGCGATACTTATACCGTTAAGCGCGGCGACACGCTGTTCTATATCGCCTGGATTACCGGCAACGATTTCCGCGATCTGGCGCAGCGCAACAACGTGCAGGCCCCGTACGGCCTGAATGTCGGCCAGACGCTGCAGGTTGGCAACGGCTCAGGCCAGCCGATTACGGGCGGCAATGCGATTACCGCAGCCGACGCAACGCAGGGCGGCGTCCCGACCGCGCCGCAAATTAAACCAGCGCCTGTTGCACAGCAACCAGTTATTACGTATTCTGATGATTCGGGTAACTCGTCTGGTAGCAAATTGTTGCCGTCGAGAGGGACAAATGTTGCAACGACAACAGCTCCCCCCGTGGTTGCCGCACCGCCCACGGTTAGCAGTACAACGAACAGTTCGACGCCGGTTGGAAGCTGGCGTTGGCCGACCGATGGGAAGATTATCGATAACTTCTCCGCCTCTGAAGGGGGGAATAAAGGCATCGATATCGCTGGTTCGCGTGGACAACCTGTCGTCGCTACCGCATCAGGAAGAGTAGTGTACGCAGGCAACGCGCTCCGGGGTTACGGTAACCTGATCATCATCAAGCACAATGATGATTATCTCAGCGCCTACGCCCACAACGATACAATGCTGGTCCGGGAACAACAGGAAGTTAAGGCGGGGCAAAAGATCGCTACCATGGGTAGCACCGGAACCAGTTCAGTTAGATTACATTTTGAAATTCGTTAC
>Ga0157363_1001204_pt1 | contig 21282 bp, 15 predicted proteins | sample AttsexASBM1_FD_111477 | JGI IMG/M metagenome (GOLD analysis project Ga0157363, IMG submission 111477) | Fungus gardens microbial communities from leaf cutter ant in Ribeirão Preto, State of São Paulo, Brazil - Atta sexdens ASBM1 | ecosystem: Host-associated > Fungi > Mycelium > Unclassified ... | reverse complement strand
CGGGCTTGCGGATGGATCTGATGCATTAACAATCACTCCGGCGTTCAACGTCAAACCAGGGGGCGTAAGCGGCAATAGCCCACGATACGCCGTCCCAATGACGTCTCACAACCTGACACCTACGCTCCAATCTGGACGTGGTGGAGGCCAGTCTTGGAGCGCTCGACCTCCGTGCGCCGCTGGATGGACGCCTGACCAATTTCGATCTCCAGCCCGGCCAGTCGCTCAAGGCCGGAGACAAGATCGGCCAGATCGACAGCGAAGGCCAGTACAGGCTCGATGCGGATATCGATGAATTCTATCTCGGCCGCGTCGCGGTCGGCGAGCGGGCCGAAGCCGATCTGGGCGACACGAAACTGCCCATGACCGTCTCAAGGGTTCACCCGCAGGTCACGAACGGTCAGTTCCGCGCGGAACTCACATTCGACAGACCGCCGCCAGCCGGATTGCGGCGCGGAGAAAGCATCGATCTGCGCATCACGCTGGGCGAAACCCATCGCGCGCTCGTCCTGCCCAACGGAGCATGGCTGGAGGCCAGCGGCGGCTCTTCGGCCTTCGTCCTAGCCTCGGGCGAGCAGAGTGCGGACCGCGTGTCGATCACATCGGGCCGCCGCAACCCCGAGCAGGTCGAGATCACAGGCGGCCTGCATGACGGCGATCGGGTGATCGTCTCCTCATACAATTCCTACAAGAATTTCAGCCATCTCGCGATTCACTGACGCAACGCATCGCAGGACCGGACACCATGCTGATCGAACTCTCGCACATCCAGCGCCTCTACCGCTCCGACGAAGTGGAGACGACCGCTCTGCTCAACATCCTCGGCACGATCGACCGTCCGACCGGCGGCTCATACCGCTTCGGCGAGCATGAACTGACAGCGATGAACGAAGCAGAACTTGCGAAATTCCGCCGCGAACATCTGGGCTATGTGTTTCAGAGCTTCAACCTGATCGACGAACTGACAATCGAGGAGAATATCGAACTCGCCCTGATCTATCGCAACATGCCCAAAGCCGAGCGGCAGAGCCGTGTGTCCCATGCCATGGACCATGTCGGCATCGCGCATCGGGCGCGGCATTACCCCTCCCAACTCTCCGGCGGCCAGCAGCAGCGCGCGGCCATCGCCCGCGCCATCGTGGGCGAACCGAGCCTCATCCTCGCCGACGAACCGACCGGAAATCTCGACACCGAAAATGGCGCACAGGTGATGGACATCCTCCAGCGCCTCAACGACGAGGGCGCCACCATCATCATGGTCACGCACTCCCCCAGCCACGCCGACCTCGCCCGCCGCCGCATCGACATGCTCGACGGACAGGTCGTCGTCTCCGTCCGCAACGCGATCTGAAGCGACAGCAAGGGAGGACCGAGGGCCATGAGGACGATAATATCGGATTTCTGGCGACTGGCCGTGCGCTACAGGCTCTACACCGCCCTGAACGTGATCGGTCTTGGGCTGGGCGTAGCCACGTTTCTCACCCTGGCGCTGGTGGCGCGTTACGAACTGGGCTGGGACGGCTTTTACCGGCAGTCGGCGTCGATCTACGAACTTCAGGCTGATTTCGTGATCGGCAGCGGCACATTCCATATGGCCGCGCTTCATGATCCGATGCTTCCGGCCGTCCAGACCCGTATGCCCGGCCTGCAAGGCACGCGCCTTGAACAGATCTCCGCAGACCTGATGACGCCCTCGGACATCAGCAGAACGGTGCATTACGATCAGACGATCAGCTTCGTTGATCCGAATTTCTTCGACCTGTTCGACCTGAAATTCACAGCCGGTTCGCCGGCCGTTCTTTCCTCGCCCAAAAACATCATCCTGTCGGCAACCACGGCGCGGCGGCTGTTCGGAGCAAAACCCGCGCTCGGCCAGACACTGGAGGTCACGCGTCATGGCAAGACTTCCGTCTATCGTGTCGCGGGAGTGCTTCGCGACCATCCGTCCAACACCACGATCCCGACCGATCTGATTGCCGCTATCCCGAAGACCGGTGCGGACCGCCCGTGCGACGGCTGGAACACGATGTGCGCGCGCACCTACGCGGTGCTGCCCACCGCCGACTTGCGCCAGTCCTTTCTTCAAAACGCCCATGACGTCCTGATGACCTCCCCGATGTCCCGCGCCCTTGAGCAGAAAGATCCGGGGGGTGAAAAAATGACCCTCAAGATTGTTCCTCTCCCGCTCGTTCATTTCGGCTCCGATGGCGTGGCGGAGGACGGGGCATCACGCAGCGTGCTGCTCGCACTCGCCGCAATCGGCACCCTCTCCCTGCTCGCGGGGGCGATGAATTACGTCAATCTCGCCACAGCGCAGTCTCTGGGGCGGGCGCGGGAAGTGGCCATCCGCAAGGTTCTCGGCGCCTCCCACACCCGGCTGATGATCCGCTTTCTGGGGGAAACCCTCGTGCTGACGACGCTGGCGGCCATGCTGGGACTGATCCTGACGGAAATCGCGCTCCCGATGGTCGCCAGCCTCTCGGGCTGGGCCGTGACGCTGGATTACGGCTGGGCGCTCCCGCTTCTGGGCGCCGTCATTGTCGTCCTCACGCTGGGAGCGGGTTTCTACCCCGCCTTCATGCTATCCTCCTTTTCACCCGCACCGGTCCTCGCTTCCCCCCGCCTTCCGGCACAGGGGCGCTTCGGTGCACGGATCCGGCTCTTTCTGGTGGGGCTCCAGTTCGCATTCGCCGTGACGCTCGGGATCTGCACCCTCGTCGTCAACGCGCAGGCGCTGCATCTGCGTCATCTGGACCGGGGTATGACAATCCCCGGGCTCGCCATTATCGCCACGGAAAACCTCAACGAACTGGACAAACAGCAGACCGCCATCGTGAACGCCCTGCGCGCCATGCCTGACGTCACCGACCTGTCCGTCTCGGCGGGAGGGGCACTCGGGCGCTACGACGTCGGGGGCGTCCACCGCACACCCGATCAGAAAGCCTTCATGGCGCAGACCGTTGCCCATGACGATGCGTTCTTCAGGACGTTCCGGCTGCGCCTGCTCGCGGGACGCCTGACAACATCCGCCCGCGCGACAGATGTCACACATACGAAAAACGGCAATCCGGACGTGCTGGCGCAGAACTTTGTCCTCAGCCGTTAATCAACGCGCAAGCTCGGTTTTTCCTCGCCGCAGGCCGCTCTGGGACAGACCTTCATGTTTGGTGACAGCCATATCGCCGAGAAACGCACGATTGTCGGTGTCGTCGAGGACGTCATTCTCAATTCGGGGCAGGAAACATTGCCTCCCTCAATCTACGAACTTGAAACAAGCCCGATCGAGCAGGGGATCATTGCGTTCCGGACCGCACCGGGTGCGATGCCCCGTGTTCTGAGCACACTGCGCAAGGCGTGGCCGACACTGGCGCCCGGAGTTCCGTTCGAGCCCCAGACCATGACCGAAATCATCGCGGAATCAACCCGGGCCGATATCGCACGCGGCCGTCTGTTCAGCATTGGCGCGGCCGTCGCCATCGCCATCGCCATCGCCTGCCTCGGTCTGTACGGACTGGCGGCTTTCAATGCCGAACGCCGGATGCACGAAGTCGGCATCCGCAAGACGCTGGGCGCCACGACCGCGCAGATCATGCGCCTGCTGCTGGGACAGTTCCTGCGCCCCGTCCTGTACGCGAGCCTGATCGCCTGGCCTGTGGCCTGGCTGTTCATGCGGAACTGGCTCACGGGCTTCGACAACCCGGTCGCACTGACACCTCTGTATTTCGTGCTCACCACGCTGCTCGCCGCTTTGCTGTGCGCGCTGACAATCTTCGGCCGGACTTTCGGCCTCGCCCGGGCCGAACCCGCCCGCGCCCTTCGCTCGGAGTGACCGTCATGCTCTCCCGATACGTCTCTCCTGTTTTCACGGCGTTCTTTCGCCAGATGCGCCATCATCGGCTCTATACGGCCATCAACATCGCGGGCCTGGCCCTGGGGCTTGCGACCTGCCTCACCTTTGGGCTGATCGTCCGCTACGAATTCACGTTCGACAGGTGGTTCACCGATGCAGGCAACATCTATCGACTGGATGCGGTGAATGCGTCCGGCGGGAAACCGGCGGAAATCGACGCGCTCCGGACAGCTTTCCCGGAAATCACGCATGCCACGCGCATCCGCCCTGACAATATTTCCATTATCACACCGGACGATATCCACGCGTCCAACGCGCTCTATGTCGATCCCGGTTTCTTTGCGACGCTGCCCTACCCCCTCATCCGCAGCAATGCAGCCTCCGCGCTGTCGGCACCAGACAGCATCGTCCTTTCGCAGGAACGCGCACAGGCCTATTTCCATACGATCGACGTGATCGGGCGCAGACTGACCGTCGATCACGACGGGCGCAAGACGGACCTCACCGTAACCGGCGTTCTCGGCCCCGTCCCGGGCAATACGACGCTCAGACCCGACATGCTGATCCCGATCGACAGTGCAATGCTGGCCTCCCCGGCCTTCATGCAGTGGGGGATCGAGGGCGGATATCTCTTCTTTCGTCTCCGCAGCCCCTCCGACGCCAGACACATGCAGAATGCGATGGCGCAGTTTTCCAACGACCATGTGCCCACGCAGGTGCGGCAGAACGGGGAATTACGGGACTGGCGGGTCCGCGAACTGCTGTCCCTGCATTTCCTTGACGGAACGCTGGGGGCCTCGGACGCCAGCCGCACCGGCGTCATCATGCTGGGGCTTATCGGCGTTCTGGCGCTCCTCTCCGCCCTTATCAACACGATCAACCTGTCTACCGCCCGTGGTCTGCTCCGCGCCCGCGAAGTGGCGATGCGCAAGACGCTGGGTGCCACACGACGCGATCTGATCGTCCAGTTCATGGGCGAAGCGATGCTGCTTGTCCTGTGCGCAGCCATCCCGGCCCTGGCCCTGATTGAAATCGCCATCCCGACAGTCAACGCGCTGGGCGGATGGGATATCGTCATTCCCTATGGCCTTGTGCTGCCGGCACTCCTGGCGCTGACGGTCGTCGTAGGCCTGATGGCGGGCGCCTATCCGGCTCTGTGGCTTTCGTCCTACCAGCCCGCAAGAGTGCTTGCGGCCTCGCGCATGGCGACGATGGGCCGCCTTGGCGCCATCGTCCGTCTCGGACTTGTAGTCGTTCAGTTCGGCTTTGCGATCGGGCTGAGTGCCTCAAGCGTGGTGATCCTGCGCCAGTCCGTTTTCGTGCGGGACATGAACCGCGGTTTCTAAAGCCGCGGGCTGGCCTTCATTCCGTTCATCGACAATGTCGGCCCATCGGCCACACAACTGTCGCTGATGGATGCTTTCCGCAGCATTCCGGGTGTGACGACGGTGTCCTATTTCTACACGATGCCGGGTAATTACGGCTTCTTCGCAGGTGATTATTTTTCGCCCGCAACTATGCTGGATCACCGCCCGCAGCTCGAATGGCAGGATATCGGACGCGACTACTTTCAGCTCTTCGGAATTCACCTGATAGCGGGGCGTCTGTTCAACGACGCCCATGGCGAAGACGACCAGCAGAAAGGAAGCGGCATCCACTCAGCCATCATTGACGTCAGTTCCGCACGCGCACTGGGCTACACAACGCCAGAAGCCGCGTTGGGCCAGACGATCCGCAAGAATACTGATCGTGCGTCATGGCGCATCATCGGCGTGGTGAATGATATCCGCCTGAAATCGGCACGCGAACAGAGCGTTCCGCATGTTTATTTCTACACGTCCTCCCCGTACCGTTTCACAAGCGCCGGCATCCGCTTTGAAAACCGTTCGAAGCAGGACGTCAAAACCGCTCTTCAGGCGATCTGGCGGCAAAGAGCGCCCGGTCTCGCATTTAATGCCGTTCTGGCTACCGATCTGCTGTCCGGTGACTATCGTGACGACGAACGGCGCGGCGAGCTTCTGGCCATCGGCGCGGGCGTTGCCATCTTCATCGCGGTGATGGGCATGTACGCTCTCGCCTCCTTCACCGTCGCCCGCCGGATGCTTGAAGTCGGCATCCGCAAGACACTGGGCGCCACGACCGGCCGGGTTCTGGCTCTGCTGATGGGACAGTTTCTCAGACCGGTTGTGGGGGCGGGGCTGATCGGCTGTGCCCTGGCATGGATGGCGATGCGGAGCTGGCTGTCAGGCTTCGACGCACGGATTGCGCTCTCTCCGATTTATTTCGCCGCGGTTTTCGCGGCGGCACTGCTTGTCGCCGCCCTGACCGTCCTGTTCCAGACCTTGCGTGTCGCCCGGGCTGAACCCGCCCGTGCCCTGCGCGCGGAGTGACCGTCATGCCTCTCGCCATCCTGCGCAGCATCCTCCGTCAGGCCCGGCGTCAGCCGCTCTATCTGGCGCTCAACGTCCTTGGGCTGGGACTCGGTATGGCGGTCTGTCTCGTGCTGACCCTTCAGGTCCGCTACGAATACAGCTTCAACGCGACCATTCCCGACGCGGCGCATATCCTTCGGCTGGACTCCCATCTCATGTTCCCGGGAAGCGCACCGCAAGAATATGCCGATGTCCCGTTCATCGCCTTTCCGTTCCTGCGCACCGATTTCCCGCAGATCGTCGATGCGACGCGCTACGAAACGGAAGACTACCAGCTCCATAACGGCAACAGAAGCATCTCCGCCGACGCCGCCATGGTGGACCCGTCCTTTTTCAACGTCATCGCCCTCCCGCTTGAGCACGGCAACGCGCGTTCAGCCCTGAGCAGGCCCGACGCCATCATCCTCTCCGCCGAGACGGCACAGGCCCTGTTTGGCACGACCGACGTGCTGGGCCGCACGCTCACAACCGATCATGAAGGACATCACACCCGCCAGACAGTTACAGGCGTGCTGGCACGTGCGCCCGGTCCGGTCACGATCGCGCCGGATGCCATCACGCCTTTCCCGTCCGAGGAATTGCAAAAACCGCAGTTCAAACGCTGGGGATCAAGCTCGGGCAATATTTTCCTGCGTGTCCACAATGACGCAGATCGCACCGATATCGCCCGGAACCTGACCCGCTTCGTGATCGATCATGCGTCCGGTACAGCGAATGACGACAGCAGCGAGGGCGTTCATCCCGAGCGGCGCCTTGCCCTGTCCCTCGTCAGCCTGCGCGAGACGCATTTCAGTGACCTGCATGTTGTCGGGGGCGATGACGCGACCGATCGCTCGGTGGTGAATATTCTCGCACTGATCGGCGCGATTGCGCTTCTTCTGGCCGTGCTTAACGCCATCAATCTTGCCACGGCCCGCTCCGGCCTGCGGGCGCGGGAAGTCGCCATCCGCAAGACGCTCGGCGCCACGCGAAAGGCACTCTTCGTCCAGTTCGTCGGCGAAGCGATCGCCAGTACCGCCATTGGCGGCGCACTCGCGCTTGCGCTGTGCGAGATCGCCCTGCCCTTCACGGCCACCCTGACCGGCACGACCCTGCACATGGATTACGGCTTCACGCTGCCCTTCCTCCTCGGCGTCGTGCTACTGACGGGGCTTGCCTGCGGGATCTACCCCGCGCTCGTCCTGTCTTCCTACCAGCCCGCGCATGTTCTGGCGGCCACGCGCATGCCGTCTGGCGGACGGGGCGCGGCGCGGCTGCGGAACGGTCTCGTCATCGTGCAGTTCGGTTTTGCTGTGGCCTTCGCCATCTGCACACTGGTGGTGAACCGGCAGGCCCATTTCATGCAGTCACAGGATCTGGGGTTCGCCCGTGACGGCATCCTGATCAGCTCCGATATCATGACGAGCGACATCGGAAAGCAGCGGGCAATTCTCGAAGCCCTGCGCCATACGTCGGGTGTCGTCTCGGCGTCGCTGTCCGAACTGACCCCGCATATCGACAACCGCCACCGCTTCAACGTGACGCCGGTCGGCCCCCATCGCGAAGACATTCATGTCCTTGGCGATACGGTCGTCGGAGACTACGCCACGACCTATCGACCCCGCATGCTCGCGGGTCGCTGGTTCGACAGCAGCCATGGCGAAGACGACAGCCCCGGTGATAACGGATTCTACCAGACGCCCGGAAAAACCTGGAACGTCGTCCTCAACCGCACGGCGTTGTCCCGCCTCGGGTTTTCTTCCCCCGAAAGCGCCATAGGCACGCCCCTCAAAAGCGGACACACCACGTTGCGGGTCATCGGCGTCATGGAAGACATGCGCTTCGTCTCCGCCCGCGATGACGTCTCGCCGCAGATTACGTTCAATTCAACCGCCGCCCTCGATTATCCCCATGCGTCGGTCCGTTTCTCGGGCGTGCCCGAAAACATCATGAAAACGCGCCTCAAATCGGCCTGGGACCCGGTTTTCCCTGATGATCCGACCAGTTTCCGCACGGTGCAGGACCGTATGTCCACGTTCTACATCACGGAGCAGCGCCGGGGATGGATGTTCTCCATCGCGTCCGGCATCGCGATTTTCATCGCCTGTCTGGGCCTGTACGGTCTGGCCTCCTTCACGGCCCTGCGGCGGACCCATGAGGTCGGAATCCGCAAGGCGCTCGGGGCCACGACGCACAACGTGCTGACCCTCATGCTCGGTGATTTCCTGCGCCCCGTGCTGATGGCCTGCGTCATGGCAGCCCTTCCGGCCCTGTTCGTGATGCGCTCCTGGCTGTCCGGCTTCCATCAGCGCATCGCGCTCTCCTGGCTCGATTTCGCAGTCGTGGTCCTCGTGACCCTGCTTATCGCCGCCCTCACCGTCCTCGGACAGACCCTGCGCCTCGCCCGTGCCGAACCGGCCCGAGCGCTCAGAGCGGAGTAAACGCCATGCTTTCCCATATCGCCCTCGTTTTCTGGCGCGGCATTCTCCAGCGCCGCCTGTTCACGACCCTGAACGTGCTGGGCATGGCGCTCGGCATGGCGACGTTCCTGACGCTTGCGCTGATCGTGCGTTACGAATTCACCTTCGATCGCTGGATCCCCGATGCGGAGCACATCTACCGGCTGGATGCCTTCTCCGACGAGGAAACCACAGTTTCCAGCATCCGGCTGATCGACGCACTCCGCGCGGAGCATCCAGACTGGAACGCAACCGCGATCCTGCGCGGCTTCTCCGGAGCAACCGTCCGCATCAATGACAACGCCTGGGACGTTTTCATCGCCCGGACCGATGCCCATCTGTTCGACGTCTTCGCGCTCCCGCTGGCGGAAGGCGATCCGCGCACGGCCCTTGTGCCGGACGGCGTGGTCCTGACACGGACGCAGGCGCGGCGCTTCTTTGGGCAGGATCACGATGTTCTGGGGAAGACACTGGACATCACGCAGAAGGGCCGGACCGAACGGCTCCATGTCACCGGCGTCCTGAAGGACCTGCCACCGAACACTACGCCACAATTCGATCTTCTCGTCCCGACCTCCGCCTCCGAAATGCAGGCCGGATCGTCGTGGGAAATGAGCGCAGCCGAGACCTGGGTGCGGGTTTCACCAGCCGTCGCATCCCGACTGCCCGATCTTCTCAGTGGTATCGTACAGCGTCATGCCGCCGGACTGTCGGCGGAAGATGCCAAGGCATTCAAAATTCGTACACGGCCCCTCACGACACTCCATTTCTTCGACGCGACCATTGGCTGGGGCGGGGCGGATGAACGCCTGCCGATCATTCTCGGTGTCGTCGGGCTGCTCGCCCTCGGGGCGGGACTGGTCAATTTCGTCACGCTCTCCACGGCCCTTGCCGCAACCCGCGCGCGGGAAGTCGCAATGCGCAAGGTGCTGGGCGCCACAGTCCTGACACTCGGACTGTCTTTCACGGCGGAAGCCATCGGTCTGGCCCTGATCGCGGCCGTCATCGCGCTCGTCCTGACCGAACTGACACTCCCCTGGATCAGCACGCTGAGCGGCTGGCCGGTCGGCCTCGATTTCGGTTTCGCGCTGCCCCTGCTGCTGGCTTCCGCCATCATCGGCGGGGCCTGCGCGGGGGCCTATCCGTCCTGGATGCTCTCACGCTTCCGCCCGGCGGCTGTTCTCGCCTCCGCCCGGATGCCGGGAAGCGGGCGTCTTGGCAGCCGTCTGCGGGAGGGGCTGACCGTCGCTCAATTCGCCTTCGCCGTGACGCTGACGATCTGCACACTGGTCATCTGGCGCCAGACCCATCTGCTCCAGACGATGGATCGCGGTTTTCAGCAGTCCGGCCTCCTGATGGCCTATCTGCCGAACGAACAGGCCGAGCGCCTGCGCCAGCAACGCCTGAGCGATCTCGTCCGTGGCCTGCCCGGCGTCACCGGCGTCACGGTTGCGGACGACGCACCCGGCGGCGGAAGAGCGGGCATAACATTCGATACGACCCGTCCGGGACGTTCAGACCCACCGCCTCTGCTGGCCGTAGTCGCGATGCAGCCCTCCACGCTGCCTGTCTGGGGCGCGCATCTCCTCGCCGGTCGCCTGTTCGACACGAGCCACGATTATGACAGCCGCGCCATGCCGGTCGCACCCTTCGACAGCTTTCTGGCCGGACAGAGCTGGACATTCGGCACCCACAACGTCGTCCTCAACGAGTCCGCCATCCGCGCGCTCGGCTTTGCAGACGCTGCCAGCGCCATCGGAACGCCCATCACGCTGCACGGCAAGGACATCCAGACGATCATTGGCGTCGTCGCCGACATGCGGTTCAAAAACAGCCGCGCCAGTGTCACGCCCGCACTGTATTACGCCGTGTCCGGCCCGATCGGTTACGGCGTGCTCTCCGTCCGATTTGACCACGCCCCCGAAAACGCTGTCCGGACTGCGATCGCCACGGTCTGGAAGCAGGTCTATCCCGAAAGCGCACTGAACCTGCGCAGTGTCGGCGACATCATCGACAACGATACCCGGCCAGAAAAACAGCGCGGAACGCTGATGATCGTCGCGTCCTTCGTGACACTGTCGATTTCCTGCATCGGTCTGTACGGCATCGCCGTGTTCAACGTGCGCCGCCGCCTGTTCGAGATCGGCGTCCGCAAGGTGCTGGGCGCGACGGCGCAACAGGTCACGCGGCTTTTAGTGCTGCAATTCCTGCGCCCCGTCCTGATCGCAAACCTCATCGCCTGGCCGGTCGCCTGGTGGGTGATGCGGGGCTGGCTGTCCGGGTTTGACCGACGCACCCGCCATCGCTCTCAGCTCCCAGTAAGCCTCCCGCTTCTTCCGGACCCGATACGCCCATGACCCACTGTAAAGCCCTCCTTCTCGCCCTGCTGGCCTCGGTCCCCGCTCTTCTGCCCGCTCCGGCGGAAGCCCTGACACTTCAGGAGGCGCTGGCGCTGGCCTATCGCAGCAATCCGACATTGCGGGGGGAACAGGCCAACCAGCGCGCCGTCACCGAGAATTCGGCGCAGGCCCGGTCCGGCTGGCGACCGACCGTTCAGGTCAACATGGATGCTTCCTACCAGCAGGGACCTTATACCAGCGCCTTCGCCTTAGGCTCCTATACGTCCAATTCCGCTGAAGGATATGTCTCGGCGAAACAGACGCTCTATTCGTTCGGACATGTTGCCAATCAGGTGCGCGCGGCGGATGCGCGCTCGCGGGCGGAGCTGCACCAGTTGCGACTGACCGAGGCTCAGGTCTTCACCGGTGTGGTAACGGCCTATATGAACGTGTTGCGGTACCGGAACATTCTCGACGTGCGGCGGGCCGATCTGGACATGCTCACCCGTCAGGTACAGCTCACAACCTCCCGCTACACTCTCGGCGGCCAACCCTCCGAACAGGTGACGCGCACGGATGTCGAACAGGCGGAAACCCGGCGTCGTTCGGCGGAAGTCGCCGTCACGCAGGCTCAAGCCACGCTCGCGGCCTCGGTCGCGCAGTTTCGCGCGGTCATCGGGACGGAACCGGCCACCCTGACGATGCCTGAGGGGTTGCCCGGCCTGCCAGCGACACTGGATCAGGCGCTAAAAACCGCACTGGCGCTCAATCCGCAGCTGATCCAGATGCAGGAAACCAAGAAAGCCACCGCCGCCGATATCGACACCGCGCGCTCGCAATGGGGCCCTCAGATTCAGGTGCAGGGGACGTTCGGAACGATCGGCCCGGCCTCCCCGTTCCACGGCGACCAGTATGGCGAGCAGGTAACGGGCCTCGTCCAGCTCGTGCAGCCGATCTATAATGGCGATCTGTATAATTCGCAGATCCGTCAGGCCCGCAACAAGGACGAACAGGCCCGCGAGAGCGTCGAACTCGCCCGGCGCACCGCCTTGCAGGACGTGGCGACCAACTGGCACGCGGTCGAAAACGGGCTGCAAGCCATCCGCGCCGGGACGGCGGAAGTCCGCTCCGGCGAGACCTCCCTCAAGGGTTATCAGATCGAATATGGCTACGGCCTGCGCAGCACGACCGACGTGCTCTATGCCGATCAGAACCTGCGCTCGGCACAGGTGGAACTCGCCGGCAGCCGCCACGACACCATCGTCGCCGAAGCCACCCTTCTCGCCTCGATGGGCCGTCTGCAGGCCGACGACCTGTTGCCAAACCTTCCGCATTACGACGCCGCAGCGAAGCTCCAGCGCGCCCGCACGCGCGGCTGGGAGCCCCTTCAGGCGCCGATCTCCGCCATCGACAAAGCCGGCTGGTAAGGAAAAAAACGATGTTCGCAGAGACCTTCAGAGCAACCTGGCGCACCCTTACCGCCCAGAAACGCTATACGCTTCTCAATCTGGCGGGTCTGGCGCTCGGCATCGCCGTTTTCCTCACGATGGCGCTGATCGTACGGTACGAAACCAGTTATGATTCCAGCGTTCCCAACGTCTCGCATCTCTATGCCGTGGACGAAGCCTTCCGCCCGGCCGGACACGCACCGGCCGACAGCGATTTCATCAGCTTCGTGCCTTTCCCGTTCCTGAAGCAGGACTTCCCGGAAATCAGCGCCGCCATTCGGCTCATGCAGGAAACGCTCGTGGTGCGGGGCGGGACGATCCTCGCGCAGGAAAAGGTAACGATGACGGACCCGGAATTCTTTTCCGTCTTCGCACTGCCCCTGCTCGCCGGAGACCGCACAACCGCACTGGATGGCCCCGGGAAGGTCGTGATTTCCGCCGATATGGCGCGAAAATACTTTGGAACCGAACAGGCGCTGGGCAAGCGGTTGCGGATCGATAATGGCCAGACGGATGCGATCGTAACCGGTATTCTCGCCCCCCAGCCACCGAACCAGACGATGAAATTCGATCTGATCGAAGTTATTCCAACGAGCTGGCTCTCCCGTTACGCCTTTACGAACTGGGGTTCGCTCTGGGGCACGATCTGGCTCCGTATCGATGACCCGCGCGCCATCCCGCGCATCCGCGCCGGTCTTGCGCACTATCCCTACACCCATCCCGGAAACTGGACGAAAGCTCTGCTTGAGGAAATGTTCGGGACCGGCGGACTGGACCTGCTGCCGCTGAAAGATTTTCATTTTCATGCCGCGGCCATCGGGGAAGGCGGCAACAGCCGGGCTCTCATCCGCATTCTGGGTCTGATCGGACTGGCTGGTCTGGCCACGGCCATCATCAACTACGTCAATCTGGCGACGGCACGCTCCGCCCTGCGGGCGCGTGAAGTGGCGGTGCGCAAGGTCCTGGGCGCGACACGTCCGCGCCTGATCGCGCAGTTCATGAGCGAAGCCTATCTGATGGTCGTGATCGCCGCCGCTCTGGGCACGGCTCTGACGGAGCTCGCCCTGCACTGGGTCAATCTGTGGGGCGGCTGGACCCTCTCGATGGACTGGGGATTTGTCCTGTCGGTTGATGGGCTGGTCGTGCTGGGTGCCGGAACACTGGCAGGCTTCTATCCCGCTCTGGTCATTTCCAACTTTCGTCCGGCTGCCGTCCTCGCCGCCAGCAAGACCCCTGCGGGCGGGCGGATCGAGAGCGGACTGCGCTCCCTTCTGGTCGTGCTTCAGTTCAGCTTCGCCATGACGCTCGCGATCTGCAGCCTCGTCATGGGGTTGCAGGCCCATCATGTCCGGACGCTGGATCGCGGCATGACGCAGGACGGGCTGATCGTCATCCCCGCGCTCGATGATTCCTCCCTCCTCAGTCGCCAGCGCGACATCATAACGCCGTCAACAACGAAGACTGGCTGCGCGTCGGCCACCCCGAAAAACACTCGATGAACTGGGGACGCGCAACCGAGGGGTATTTCGATGCGATCGGCGCGCATCTTCTCGCGGGGCGGTTTTTCGATACCCATCATGGGCAGGATTATCCCGCCAACCCGTTCACCGCCGGCAACGGCACCAGCATCATCCTGACGCGCCTCGCCGCCGAACGCTTCGGGTTTGCGTCTCCGCAGACTGCCATCGGAAAAGATATTCAGGAATCAGGCACGCCTCAGACCTATCATGTCATCGGCGTCATCGACGATATCCGGATCCATTCGGCAAATGCCCCCATGAAACCGCTGCTGTTCACAGGGGCCTCTGGCTCGTTCCCCTATATCGGCGGCCTGATCCGCTATAACGGCGCGTCCGCGCAGATCGAAATGGAGCGCTTGGCAGAAGCCTGGGCCGAAGTCGCACCGGACGTTGCTTTCTCTGCCCGGACAGCGTCAGACATTTTCGCCGAGGACTATCGTGCAGATGAAAGCCACGGCGCACTATTCGGTATCGGCTCGACGATCGCTATCGCAATTGCCTGTCTGGGCCTTTACGGCCTCTCGGCGTTCAATGTCTCAAGACGACGTCAGGAAATCGGCATCCGCAAGGTCCTCGGTGCAGGAACGCGGGACGTGTTGTGGCTTCTTCTCACACAGTTTCTCCGTCCGGTCGCTTTCGCCAGCCTGATCGCATGTCCCGTCGCCTGGGGCCTCATGCGGATCTGGCTGTCCACATTCGATGACCGGATCAGTCTGACTCCTCTGCCCTTCCTCGCCGTTACGGCCGCCGCCATCTTCATCGCCGTCCTGACGATCATCACCCAGACCCGGCGCATCGCAACCCTGCCCCCCGCCACTGCCCTGCGCCAAAACGGATAACAGGCCGCACAGACAGCTCCCTCACGAAACCCAACCATGAATTAAATTCATAGAACAATGAAATAAAATCATTTTTGCTCACTGAACCTCTCGGGCATAACAGCATCCAACGCGTCTCAACATAACCGGCCTGAAAACTGCCGATTGGAAGCTGCACACACGTAAAATTCTCTACAGATCCCCATCATGGTCTGGAGAATTTCTGCCCGAGCAAGGTGAAACAGGAATGTCTGCCGAATTTACATTCTCTATCAAAAAAACCCGGTTTGACGAAGACTATACGCCTTCGGACGACACGCGTCTGACAACCAATTTCGCCAATCTGGCCCGAGGTGAGCACCGGCGGGAAAACCTGCAGAGAGTTCTGCAGATGATCGATAACCGCTTCAATTCCCTCGCGCACTGGGACAACCCCAAGGCAGATCGCTATTCCATCGAGCTTGAAATCATTTCCATCGAAATGAACATCAACGTCGCTGCAAAGCGTGACGTCTTTCCGCTCATTGAAATTCTCAACACGACTATTGTCGACAAAGTTAAAAACGAGCGGATCCCGGGCCTCTCCGGAAACAGTTTTTCGTCCTATGTTCGCGATTATGATTTCAGCGTTCTGCTCCTGAAACACAATCAGGGTCGGTCAGAGTTTCAGGTTCCCGAGCATTACGGGGATCTGCATGGCAATCTGTTCAAGGCGGCGATTCATTCGGCTGACTACAAGGCCCTGTTTGGCAAAGCACCCGTCATCTGCCTGAGCGTTTCCAGCAACAGAACCTATCACCGAACCGAAAACCATCACCCGGTTCTGGGGACCGAATACGAACAGCGCGAATTTTCCCTGACCGATCAGTATTTCGGGAAAATGGGCATGAAAGTCCGGTATTTCATGCCCGCTTTTGCTACCGCGCCGCTGGCATTCTATTTCATCGGCGATCTTCTGTCAGACTATTCCGATCTGGAACTGATCAGCACGATCAGCACGATGGAATCCTTCCAGAAAATCTACCGGCCGGAAATTTACAATGCCAATTCCCCGGCATCCGACTGCTATCAGCCCACCCTGAAGCATCAGGATTATTCGCTGACCCGCATCGTTTACGATCGTGAAGAGCGCAGCAGGCTGGCCGTTGAACAGGGTCTGTTCACGGAAGAACGCTTCATCAAGCCGTATCAGGACATTCTGGGACAGTGGTCTGCCCAGTTTCCCGCCTGATCCATCAAAAACACCAAGGCCGCAATCATCATGAAAACACTTCTCCCGACTTCGACCGCTGGCAGCCTGCCGAAACCGTCATGGCTCGCAAAGCCGGAAACACTCTGGTCCCCCTGGAAACTTCAGGGCGAGGAACTGGTCGAAGGCAAGCAGGACGCCCTGCGCCTGACGCTGGACAACCAGAACCGTGCCGGCATTGATATCGTCAGCGACGGCGAACAGACGCGCCAGCATTTCGTCACGACATTCATCGAGCATCTGAGCGGCGTCGATTTCGAGAACCGCCAGACGGTCAAGATCCGTAACCGTTACGACGCAAGCGTGCCGTCCGTCGTGGGTGCCGTGTCGCGCGAAAAGCCCGTCTTCGTCGAGGACGCCAAGTTCCTGCGTAAGCTCACGGACAAGCCGATCAAATGGGCCCTCCCCGGCCCCATGACCATGATCGATACGCTGCATGACGCACATTACAAGAGCCGTGAAAAGCTGGCCTGGGAGTTCGCCCGGATCCTGAATCAGGAAGCCCGTGAACTGGAAGCGGATGGCGTGGACATCATCCAGTTCGATGAGCCTGCCTTCAACGTTTTCTTCGATGAAGTGAATGACTGGGGCATCGCAACGCTAGAAAAGGCCATTGAAGGCCTGAAATGCGAAACCGCCGTCCATATCTGCTACGGCTACGGCATCAAGGCGAATATTGACTGGAAGAACACTCTGGGCTCGGAGTGGAGACAGTATGAGGAGATTTTCCCCAAGCTGCAGCGGTCGAACATCGATCTGATCTCGCTGGAATGCCAGAACTCGCGCGTTCCGATGGATCTCATCGAACTCATCCGCGGTAAGAAGGTGATGGTCGGCGCCATCGACGTGGCGACCAGCACCGTTGAAACGCCAGAAGAAGTCGCCAGCACGCTGCGAAAAGCTCTTCAGTTCGTCGATGCGGACAAGCTGTATCCGTCGACCAACTGCGGAATGACCCCGCTGTCCCGGCAGGTCGCAACGGGAAAGCTGAACGCTCTGAGCGCAGGTGCCGCAATCGTCCGGAAAGAACTTCTGGGCTGACCGGTCTGACGGAGTGGAGGTTGGCACCCGGCCTTCACTCCGTCGTCCCGTTTTACGGGATCAGAACGTCCTGATCCCCGGGACTGGCCGCAAATTTTATGAAATTGGTGAGATACTGGACATCCTCATCCGTTTCGCGCCGTCCCAGAAAAATCTGCTTGGCGATGCCATGTTTGCCAATCCTGATGGCATGCAGATCAAAGCGCGCGGCGTATTCCTCCACCAGCCATCGGGGAAGAACCGCCACGCCCCGGCCATGCGCTACCATGACCAGCATGATATCCGTCGTTTCGATCTGCTTCTGCTGACGCGGCGCAATCCCGGCGGGCTGTAGAAACTGCGTGTAAATATCCAGCCGTTCCGTCGGCACCGGGTAAGTGATGAGGGTCTCATCCGCCAGTTGCTCGGGTGTGACACATTGAACATCGCGCAGCCTGTGGCCGCTTCCGACAACAAGAACGAGTTCATAGTCAAAGACGGGTGTGAACTTCAGTTCCGGCTTATAAAGCGGATCAGGCGTTACGAGGATATCAATCTCGTTGCCCAACAGCGCCCCAATCCCTCCGAACTGGAATTTCTGCCTGACGTCCACATCCACTTGCGGCCAGCGTTCCAGATACGGCGAGACAACGTTGAGCAGCCACTGATAACACGGATGGCACTCCATCCCGATCCTGAGCGTACCGCGCTCTCCATTGGCAAACTGCTCCAGCCGCTCTTCGGCCAGCGAAAACTGTGGAAGCAGCCGGTTGGCAAGCGAAAGCAGCCACTGCCCTGCCTGCGTCAGAACCAGCGACCGCCCCTCCCGACGCCAGATCTTCACGCCAAGCTGAATTTCGATCTTCCGGACCGCATGGCTCAGAGCAGGCTGCGTCAGGTTCAGTCGCGCCGCAGCCGCCGTCAGCGACCCCTCCCGGGCGACTTCCTGAATGATCATCAGATGATTACGTTCGAGAATGGCCATACCCTGTCAGTCATATGCACAAAATTCATATGCCGACAGGGAAATGTTCTTCCTGAAGCCCTGCGCCTAGTAGAATTTGAGCGTGTCGGCCTGAAGCCACGCGGTCGTTCCCGGAGCACAGGAAAGGCCGATCTCCAGATCGGTGATGTCCCGACCTGTCCAGGGCCTGTGATGTGGACTGTCCACGCTGGCCAGACTGGTGAACGGAACCCGGATCCTCTGCCAGTGCGCAGACAGCGGCAGGGATGCGCTCCAGGATGCCCCGACCGTCCCATTGGCCGTCATGCGCGCATCGCAGGACGATCCACGCACCTCAACGGAAATCCCATGATAGGCCGAGACGTCCACGGGCAGGATCGCGCCGGTCGAAAGCGGCACGGAGACACCCGCATAAGGTGTCTTCTGCTGCGCCATGGTCGCCGTCATGAACAGCACATGCCCTTTGCCCGCCTCGCGCGGCATGACGCCGGAAACCTCGACCGTTCGGTCCGGTCCGCGATCCATCGTATCGGTCCGCAGCGTATCCAGCGAGGACCGCCCATCCGTCCGCTCAAAATCATCCACAAGTTTCGCAGCAGGCACCGGCGCAGGCCATCCGGGCGGAGCTTCAATCCCGTAGAGCGGCTTTCCATCCACCATGGTCATTGCCACATGATGAATGTCGGAAATCGTCTCCCAGGGCCGTCCATCAAAAACCGTAATATCCGCCCGCAGACCCGGCGCGATAACACCGCGGTCCTTGTCCTGCCCGATCAGGACCGCACTGGAATGCGTCGCAGCCGTCAGGGCCTGCGCCGGCGTCAGACCGGCACGGACCAGAAGTTCAAGTTCATGAAGCGTTGAAAGACCATGCGGCGTCGCAGGCATCCCCGCATCCGTTCCCACACCGATGATGATGCCCGCGCGGAAGAGCTTGCGGACATTGCGCAGTGCATTGTCGAACAGGACGCTGTTCGCAACGACCTTATGGTCGGAAGAATGAACCCATTTGTCCGGATCGAAAACCGAAAGTGTCGGGATCTCACCCATCCCGCTCTCCCGGATAACGCCGACTTCGTCCTCGGTCAGCACCCGGTCCTGAAGACCATGCGCCAGCGAATCAACCTTTGCCCGCGCCGCAATCAGCCCCCGTTCGACGGTCAGGGTATGGGTCATGACTTTGAGCCCCTTGACGTGAGCCTCCGCCACGGCCGCCGCCAGCGTGGCTTCGTTCATGCTGGTGTTGTCGGGCATGCGGTTATAGCGCCAGCCATACGAGAAAATCTTGATCAGGTCCGGATGATAAGCCACCACCGCGTCAATCGCGGCTTTCGCGCTGTCCGGAGAACTGATCCAGCGTGTCGTGTTCTGGTCCGCCCAGTCCGCACCATGGCCGCCCGGCGTGCTGATCCGGGCCGCAAAATTGACATGCGGCGCATAGAGCTTCGTCAGCCAAGCCCGCAAGGGCGCATAGGCTTCCGGCGCTTCGTTAAAATCGCTGACCGTCGTCACACCCGAACGCAGATAGGCGGCGGCGATGGACGGAAAATCAGTTGGCTCTCCCGCCACGGTCCAGTGCGTGTGAAGATCGAAAAGCCCCGGTGTGACAGCCATGCCGTGCACATCAATGACATGCGCATCGGAAGGAACGGCGATGTCCTTTCCGACCTCCGCAATCCTGCCATCACGGATCACAATGGTCTTCCGCGCCGCCGGAGCGCCCGTGCCGTCAAAAACGACGCCTCCTACGATTGCAGTCGTCTCCGCCATCGCCGCCGGAACAGTAGCGCACAGAAACGCTGCTCCAAGGCTCGCGGTCATCAGGGTTCGTTTCATCATCTGCGTTTCTCAGTCCTTGGCGTTCAGTCTGGCTCGGAAATGGCCGGTTTCAGATTGGGGCATCTTCCGAAAGCCACCCTCCTTCGCCCCCGCCGATGGGTGTTCCGGGCGGAATATTGGCGGCTGGCCGCGTTGTTTTTAATGCCTCGCGCCCCAGACGCGCCTGATCATGCAGCAGGACACTCATTTCCTGACACCAGACCGCTTCATCCCCTTGCCCTTTGAACGCTGCGAAATTCCCGGCCGCCTGCCGGATAGCCCCGGAAAGAGCCAACGCAACATCCGGCGAGGTATGCGGATCATCGCGCGTCTGGGCCATGCTGAGAATGGTCCGATAGGCAACCCGCCGTTCCAGAGCCGTCTGATGCCGGGACGCGACATCAGCCGTCAGCCTGTTCAGCAGATCTCCAAGGCCGGGCAGCGCAGGATCGCGGGCATGTTGCAGAACCATCCGCTCCAGACGGCCCGGCCCGAGCAGGGAATGCAGCGTGATCTCGGCCGCCGTCTCCGCCGCATTGAGCGGATCAAACGTCGAAGATCCGGCCATCCGAAAGACTTCGGTATCGTATTGCGGATCAGAATTGCCATTCACGCCAGACGACAGCATGAGCGTCAGTGCTGGCGAAACGCTCAACACCTTCGGAGACAGTGTCTCCAGCAGGGCATCCATCGCCGCATGCTGCCGCTTCGCATCAACCGACACCGGCAGCGGACTCTGTCCGTCAACAACGGCATAGCGGTAATCCAGCCCGCCGATCAGCTTGCCGACAGCCTCGACGTCATAACGATGCACCAGCCAGAGCGGAACGAATTTGCGACGCAGGTCGGACAGCCGCTCTCCCGGATGCAGGGCATGAGGCCCAAAATGCGACAGCGCGATCTCACGCACCTTCAGCATCTGCCGCAGGTCGTCCGGCGTGTCCCCACCATCCGTCCACATATTATTGCCCGCGAGTGCGGAATCGCTGTCCCGGCCGTCGATATCGGTTCCGAACCGCATGCCCTGCGCCTCGATTGCTTTGGCCTTGAGCGCCGCGGCCTTCTCCGGATCCTCGCCCGGCTTCGGCTGGCCATACAACCAGTCGATGGCATAGCGGTCCCAAGAGCCGACCCCCTTGGCATAGGCATCGGAAAAATCGAGCTTATCGCCCTTTATCCCGATCCGGGGGCCGGGATAATCCATGACAGAGGCCCGGTCCTGCGTGCTGGCATAAAAATTATGCACAAGGCCAAGCGTATGACCCACCTGGAGGGATCGAAAAACTGTTTGTTGATATGCCTTGGCGAGTAATTTCTGGTTTTTGGCGATTTGATTGACGGTTCTTGAGGTCGTTTTCGCTCTGCGTTTTGAGCAGATCGAGGGTT
>Ga0157363_1001203_pt1 | contig 21293 bp, 12 predicted proteins | sample AttsexASBM1_FD_111477 | JGI IMG/M metagenome (GOLD analysis project Ga0157363, IMG submission 111477) | Fungus gardens microbial communities from leaf cutter ant in Ribeirão Preto, State of São Paulo, Brazil - Atta sexdens ASBM1 | ecosystem: Host-associated > Fungi > Mycelium > Unclassified ... | reverse complement strand
TTGTCAAAATAATGTAGAACGCAAACTTTTTATTTGCTAGAACATCAAAAAACTTTTTACAGTATTACTCATCATGCTTGAGTTTTCTATCTAATTATTTTAATGGCCCAACAAAATTATTTTTAGATTTATATAATTACATTGAAAGAGCAATTTTGCTGAAGAATTTAAAAATTAGTTAGATATAGATCTGGACAATAATATTGCTGGATAATCAAAACGATTAGAATGAAAAAACATCGTTAGAATATCAAGATATTTTACAGCATTGCTTATTATGCTGAAAATTCCTGCAAAATTATTTTCAGATCTGTATCTGTATCAAATTTTTAAATTCTTCAGTAAATTGCTCTTTTAATTTAATATTTAATTTAATTCTTTAATTTAATTTTTTAGATACTTTAACAAAATTATTCTTTCAGTATAATAATAATAATTATTATTATTATAAGATGACGCTTAGTTTTTTGATACTTGATAAAAGATAACTCTGATTTTTGCACGCATATGCGGTCTTACATGAAAATGCTCAAATGTCGTCGTTTCGATATGCCATGTACCTACAGTATGTACATACGCATATACACGCGCGCGTGATAATAAAGGATCGAGCCATTTCATCGATGCTGATTGTTATTGTCGTATACTCGTAGACGCCGCCTGAAGAAATCTGATTGGTTCCACCGTAATCATTCGTGCCGCGAATCTCTGGCGAACGATCAGGAAAATCACGGCGAGGTAACGAGATTCAACGCATCGCTTTCTCGACCGGAACCAGATTTCCCTCGTATCTTCTCACTTGTATCTGCGAGGTTGACTGCCAACCGGTCTGATTGAAAATACGTGGGAGCAAATACAAGTCGTGATCTCACCGCGACCGTGATACTAAATTTCGTTTAATTCGAATGGCTGGAACGGAATCTCTTCTCCGAATTTTAAACTTATTTGAGAAGAAAAGATAATTTGATTGCGAATTACAGATTATCTTAATTTTTAAAGGATTGATATTGTATCGAGCGAAAGTTTATCATATGCATTACCCGAGGCGTTTATTGTATAGTAATATGCATTCGTTATGAGATAACATCCGATGCAATTCTCGGAGATACTTCGCGAATGGCGCAGGTGCATTCGCATCGCCGGCTTATGTCGTGTGCTCTAACGACGGGGGAGAAGAGACGGTGCCTGGCAACTGGAGTACATATCTTGCTGGTTCTTCTTATCTCTGGCTTCGAGAGTTCCCAGCCAACCGTCTCGTCATAACTGCGGTAGTTATTGGACCGGAAATGGCGGTCGCGCTCGTCCAATTACGGCGCCCGGCAATCTTCCGACCAATGCCGTTAAAACCGGGGATTCCCCGTGGTACATAAGGCACTCACACTGCCGTCGCCACCGCTATATTCCGAGTTTCTCCGCAAAAACGGCGGGAATCTTTGGAACTCACCGAGCGGATGTCCGACTCACCGAAATGCTCGCCATCGTGCTTCACGGCATTTACCCGATCCGACCAACGTCAGGTTTATCGATGGGAAGCACGTGTGATGTTCTCTTTACGGATGGCAGAACTTTCGAGAAACGGAATTGGCTTGATCGAGGAAAACATCACACAGCAGAAAGAATATATCTACAGTCCGCTGTTTATTTTTAACAATTTCTCGATTTCTCAACGCGATTTCATTACCTATAATAATTATATTGTATAACAGGTATTGTTAGTGGTATTCCGCGCACGAAATTACGTACGTTTGTGTACGATGAATGGATACGAGCAATCACGATGAACAGTATCATCAAATGCGCCGTTTGTGCACGAAGGCAAATGCTGTGCTCGCGAAAATTAGTAAGTGGCGTATCATCCAGCGGTAATCATTTAAATTGCAGTAATTTCGTATGAGGCAGTCAAAAATTGCATTTCTAATTCCGGTTATTTAAATTTAAATTGAAGAAACACGGCATCTAAATGTTACACATTAATGTACGCAAAGTTATACATTTTGTTTTAATTCTATATATTTTAAATTTATTATCGATATTTATCGTAAGCAGAAGTTAGACAATGTCTATATTCATTTCATTTTTAAATCGGAATATTATTTAGATTTAATGCTGAAAATGTACAAAATAATACACGTTCACTGCTCAAATATTGAATGATTGTAATTGACTTGTTCATTTCCCATAGAATCGAAATAAGGAGTAAGTTTCCATTCTCTTATCCTCTGGGATATCCGTTTTTTTTTATCCGTTTCAAGGTTGAGGATGAGTTTATTCTTAATTCTCTATCTGACAAATGCCAGGAAATTGTTTCCTCGTGAACGAAAGACGCACAGAGAAAAATGGTTGAGTAATTCTTACCTTAAAAGACTAGTAAAATATTCTGACTATTTTTGTCAAACTTATGACAAACTTTACTTGCTTGAAAGTAAAAATATTGGAAACGTAAAGTAAAAAATACATTACGATTATAGTAAATCTTTAGTAGTTATTATCTTACAGTAAATTAAAAATCATATTATTCTCAAGACTGATAAGCACGAACAATTCTCAAGACTTTATACATTTGTATTTTTTACCGCGCAGTAAAATAAATTTTGTCAGCGCTGAGACAAAAAATACTCATCGATAAAGTAAATTTTATTGAAATGTACGGCAATTTATAGATTTACTTTACAAAATGTGAAAAGTACCTTTTAATATGCAGGCAGGATCATCGCTCATTTACCAGAAAATTAAAGTAAATTTTACATAAATGGGCGCTGTCCCTACATGAACCTGCTAATTCCATTTTATTAGAATTCTAGCACATATTACTTTATATTTTTTTCCTGTGCGGATTTGAACATGATGTCTAGAAATTTATATTTCTTGATTTCCTTCGAATGTCTATATGATTTGACAAAAATCGCGAAATTATCGTAAACAAAAGAGCAATTCGAGAATCGGAACCATTTAGTTTTCCAATCAGAGTGTGATCTAAGTGGCTGATGAGAAAAGTTTGCTTCAATTTCTGCAATTGCATCGAAATTGCTGGGTTGAAAATGCTCTGGGCGAACGAGCACGACTAGCAATTTTAGCAGAGTGAAATTTTATTGTATTAAGTTTATATTTGCGTACAACGATGATTTAAAATTTGGTCATGGTTTTGTTGAATTTTTTATACTTTTTTTCTAAAAATATTATTGCTTTAATATTGAATAATATTGCAAAAAAAAAATTGAAACGTGTACAATTGTAAAAGATATTAAGTGAGTAAAGATTTGGCTTTACTTTTTCATTTTTTTAGATATTATTCAAGTATTCTTAAATTTTAAACGATTTTATCTAAAAAAACTTCATTATTAGATACACTAAATTAAATTTTAAAAAATCCAAAGATTTTGTAATAAAATTCTTTAGATTAGATTAATAAATTAAAGAATTCTGGTAATACGCTCATAAATTATTTTAAAAAATAGTATTAAATCTAATTTTGGAAAAATAAAAACTTTCCGAACTTAATTTTCAACTTTAAGTTTATGCTTTAAGCTTTTGACACAATTTTATATCAAATTTTATATTCAAATTATATCATTCATTACTTCATGTTTATTATAATTCGCACCTGTATTTGATTATCGTTTTTTTTTTCTTATCTCTTTGCCTTTAAGCACTGTCGCAGAACTCGAACTTGATATCAGCCTTGATTCAGGAGAAGAACTAACCGTAGTCCGCATTGCCCGTAAGTTACACGAAAGTAATCTAACTTTCGATAGGTATACCTAAGGAGAACTTTACACATTGGCCATTCCACGTAGCCAGCTACTCTTTAGAGTTACTTCACGCGGATCGTACACCGCACATCTTGCGGTATATATATCGATTTCTCTTTCACCATGGAGCATTAGTAAACATGTTTGAAAGTGGGTGATCGCGTACGTATGCGACCTTAATAGCGCGTGATCTGCAGCGATGGGCAACTTTCTATCAAAAATTGCTCGCGATCATTACCTCTTTCACGATATACTAGGCGCGATAACAACGCGTGAATGTGCGATTTTACGACCGGATTACGTTTCATTAGGCGATATGCGTTAATTGCTAGCTGCTGGAATATATCTTTCTCTTTTCTTGCAGGAATTGGAAAGTTCTTGTGCTCCCTCGTGCGTGATGAGCCGTGGGTTGCATTCAGTTTTAATGCCGCGAGCATTACGCTTATAACTCTATAAAGTGCATGATTATGACATTATTATCTATAATATTTCACTCGAGTTGCGATGTTTGTTGACAGATAAATGCGTAAAGTGAAATGCCATAGAAACAGCGATAATATTATTTAATGTGCGATATAATTAAAATAAGTAAACGAGCAAGTTTATATTTTATGATATTTAGCACTAATGTTTGTTAGTTAGCAATTAATGTTTTTTTTATTTATTATTACAATAATTATATTAAACTTGCTTCTATTAAATAACATGATATACCTATTAAGCATGAAAGGTACAAGGGACAGATTGCAGTTACGCAATGCAAGATACTGAGATACCGTGCTTTAGACGGGAATAAATCCGTAATGTAATCTCGTGAATCACGAAAGCGATACGTGCGGATCTCATGCGGCATTGCGGTTTCGAGTGTACGCAATCAGAGCAATTTCCCTTCCGAAGAGGCTTAGGAGAGACATCGAGTGAAACGGATCACGTCGATTGTCCCAGTCGAATCCACCGCGGATGTCGGGCGGACGGTTGATGAGTACCGGAAGTTTCACTCGCTCAGGATCGTAGTAAAACAACTTCCATCGTGACACCTCAAAGCCTCGCCTGTCGTCAAAGGAACACTCGTTCCCTATGGAGAATCGAGACGGGCAGTAGAGGTTCCTAAGTAGAGTGCTTTGTGCTCCTTGGATTTACGTGCGCTCCCAGAAGCTTTCGCGCTCTCTCTCTCTCTCTCTCTCTCTCTCTCTCTCTCCTCCCCCCTCCTTCTCCCTCTCTCTTTCTCTCTTTTATTCTCTCTTTTTCTCTTTTACTGTCTGAACTCTGCCCGCAGTTACTTATAGTTATCTCGTTAAAAGGCAAAGTTAAATTATGGCCGATGGACCGTATTTGCCGTCGAAGCGTAACCCTTGAGATTTCGAGTCTTACGGAAAATAATGGCCCGCAGGGAAGACAGCCTCAGCGTTCCGTCAATCATTTTTAGACATTATGTAATTGTTATCCGTGAAAAGCTAAAGAAAAAATATGAATGAATAGAATATTTGTCTTGAAAAAAGCCTGTAATTCCTTTTTTAAAATAAAATTTCAAGGATTCTGATTATATATAATTATATACATATAAAGTGACAAGGAATTTTGGTCACAAAGTTTTGCATTTTTCAAATCATTAGTAACGTATTTGCAAAAAAATATTGGGTTGTTAGTTAAATTTTATTAAATACCAAAAATAATTAACATTTAAAATAGTCATTTTCAGCTTTGATATAAGCTTTAATATAACATTATAGCTTTAAAGCATTTCACATTAACGATAGCTGCGCATATTTCTACGGATAAATTTTCCCAAGCAGCCAATAGAGCGGTCTTCAGTTCACTAATCGATGATCTATTGATGCAAAGTTTTTTTAGTATTTAATAAGATGTAACATTTCAGAAGTCTTTTTTTTTAAGTGTTCAAAGTAAAGTGTCTGTCATCAGAATGATGTTACAATGACATCTTTAATGTCATTTTAACATCAAAATATGACGAATAATGTCTTGCTACCTGGATAATGATTTCATAAACATAAAATTTTATAACCAAATTATCTTGTCGTCCTGTTTATTATATGATTACATAATACGTAAAATATTAAGTAATGTTTTAAATTTTAATGAAATAAGTATAAGATAAAATATTATATTTTAATTTTTAATTTATGTTAATAGGAATTTTACATTTAAAAATAAAAATTTTATTAAATTATGCAGTAGTTATCAAAACGTCTGACGTTTAATATTGTATAATATGTATAATTTTAATAAAAAATAATATCCTTTTAAAAGTAAAACATTTTATAACATTTTTGATAATAACTGTTCTTATTATCGCACAGTTATTCGAAAATAATGAAAACGGGATTAATTTCGATACTCGTCAAATATTTTATTTGAATTTACGTGAAACATATGCTCGCGCAACAGTGTCGCAAATATCGTATGAAAGCGAGGCAAAAAAGCTTGTTTATAAAATGTCTACTTTGTATTATCATCGGCGCGACAAGTCGATATACTACCGTCGGGAATTCACGCGACCCGAAATGCAGTGCCACTGCGAAAATTGCTTTGTCGCACGGTAATTGCAATCGCGCACACTCATAGCTTGAATATTTATACTTGTCGCGGCTCGGTCGCGTGTATTTGCCTCCGTAAAACACGAGCTCTCTTAGGATCCTCTTACAATGTTACGTCACACTGCGGGATAGCTACCGACGACGGTTTCAGTCATGAAGAACGGATCCAGCAGAAACTAATTTCGTGGAACCGCTTGAAGTATTCATTAAAACGGCTTGTACGACATTCTCCCCTTCTCCATGCGCGAACGAACACAAAAAGGAGAGAAATATAACAAACTTACGAAAGAGTATTTGATTCTACACCGGTCTCTTTGTTAGGGAGCACGAAAAACGGGTTGTGCAGGAAGAATGCTCTCAAAGCGTGCACTTATAATGCGTTTCTTTTTTTACAATTTTACAAAGGAAGGAAAGGATTTTTGTAAATTTATCATACGGAAAAAAAAATAGATTGAATGATACAGCAAAGCTATAGCTTACTGCGCGAGTTCAACATCTATAACTAAAAAGATTTGATAGTTTAACAAATCGCTAGTGTTATTCAGCTGTCAACTTTGTTATTTCAATATAAAAAACTGACTCCGTATATTATGATTGTAATGATTTGCTGAAGCAATGAAGTTTTCAGCTGTCTTTTTTCTGTGTAAAAATATCAATAGTACATACTATATGTTTACTCGAGTGGACTTATACGGATATAATCGAGAAAGAAAATACGATTACTATTCTTAGACGCCCTATCGTGTACCTTCTTTTAAATAGAGCGCATATATAAACCTTTGTGCCATAAAAGGCGTTATATAGGATCTACTACATAGCGAATAATTAACGGACGTCCCGTGGAGAATATATTAGCATATATCAGTCGAAAATAAACATCATATCTGGTAATGTGGAGCACGGCCACACGTAATCACTGGTCTTTATCTCAGTCTCGTTATTACTTGTTTTTCCGACACTTTCTTACCTGCATCGTCGATGAATGGAGGTCGACATGCAACGAATAAATAAGACTCACAAATAAGATATATCCTTACTTTCTTTTCTTATTTCGTATTCTTTTACCTGCTTACGCTTCTGCCAATAACATTATTTTTTGCCCGTTATTTCCTTATTATTTTCTTTAAAAATCTTTTATTCTACAAATATCTTGTCGATATGTCGTCAATTTGTCATTCAGCCTCATTATCTGCGACCGATGGCAATGCAGTTATGACGTTGTTGGAACTATGACGAATTTTTATTTTTATTCTGATCATTTCACGAGTGTTCTCGCGCAATTTACAAAGCGTGCCCGCGGGAGTGCGACTCTGCGAGTTGAGTGGTTAAATCTTCTTCTTCTCTCTAGCTGAGTTAATTTTTTTTTTCCGTAGTCTGAAAAATTTCCCAGTGGAGATACGAGTATTATTTACACGACTCTACGTAACGAGGTACATTGTTAACAACGATACTCTACGAAATAAATGTAAAAATTGACAATAGTGAATTATCCTACAATAGATCAATCTATATATATTAAATCTATATAAATTAATTAATAAATTAGACTAATTAGATGTTTATTGCTAAATTTTAAATCTAGCTACAATCATAATCCCTGATCTATTAATTGATTTTTATCTATTTAAGTCTCATTTTATCTTGTTTTTTTTTAATCGGTATAATTAATAAATATGCTGTAAAACTATCAATATGATGTAAAACTATCTCTTTAACATGTTAATGAGCTTCCAATCTTATCATGTAAAACAAATGCACGGTGGAGAAAGTTCATGAAAACATGAAGCAACGAAGAAACATAATCCTGAAGGCGTTAGGTTGAGGGTTCACGAAAGTTTACCGGGGATAGTTGTACTGAAACTTTGTGAAGACTTTTCGTCTCGGTCGAGGAAGGTGGAAGAAGAATAAGCGCCCTTCGAAGGATGAAAGGGTTATGGGTGCGAGGGAACGGAAGTTTTGAAGCCACCTCGCGGCATCTCTTTCGGGACGCTCAATTTTCCGAGGCTTAACCGCTCTACTGCGGTGTGGTGTTTCCTCTCTTTACTTCCGTCTGTACGCAAAGTCGCAAAGGCGTATTTCTTTCCTTCCGTATATACGCGGGATCGCGACGTCAAGGCAGCCAAAGTTGCCGCTTGTAGAAGAATTCGAGTTTTTTCTGGATGGATTGTCTCTGTCGAAATTTATGTTTCGGAAATAATATCGTTCAGTTTTTCGGGGATCAAACGTTTTATTTCCGCCGTATTCTCTTGCGACGAGCGTAGGGAGACAAAATTTGATAATATTTTTCTTTTTTTTTTTTACGAAGGTTGCAAGTTTCAAAGTTTCAGAGTAACGGAATGCGTCGCATTATTGCATATCCAGGATACTAGAAGCAACGTTATTAGTTTGTCACAAAGCTATAATTTCTGGCTGAAATTAAAAAGTTTTATATACACGCTTCAGCTTATATAAGAGACGCACCAACAAAATTTTTATAAATAAATAGTTTTATGAATTTTTTAACGTTCAAGAAATTATTATTTTTTCTAAAGTTCTGAGTAACATAGTGTAATATATTAAATATATTTAGAATATGCTTAGGCCGGTATTCATAGTCGAGTCTTATATTTAAAACTGTTTTTAAGTACATTCTTAAGATGTCATGAACCAAATTACAGAGCCGTACTAGCATTTTAAAATATTACTTAGATAGTCTTGCAATAAGTGCCGACTATAAATACCAGTCTTAAATTTTATGTACACATAGCTTCTGTTCTAATAAAAAATGGACAAATTGAAATATCTATATTTGTTTGTACATTAAATATCTGTAATACATTTCACGTCTTACATCGTTTTGTGAGCGTTTTCGCTATATGTACGTTCTAAATTTGTTCCATCCATCGGCCTGATCGATTAAATGACACCCCAGAGAAAACGGAATTGGATATGGTGGTGAAACTTCCTCCGTACGATTTCTCTTTCACGAAAAGTTTTCCGATCAGGCCTCTGCATCAATCACTAGTACAGTGATATTACTAAATGTAGAGCAAATTTTGGTGCGTTAAGTCCGGAACCTGTAACGCTAAATTAAGTAGGTGTTCAGCCTCTATCTGATTAAAGTTCCAAATTCCAAAAGTAGACGAAATTAGTTTGATCCATTGGCGACCTTTAGTCTGAGCCTCCTTAGTGTAGTTTGAACGCGGGACTGAAATCCCATTTACCTTGTAACGAGATATGTCAGTCTCCCTCGCGAGTCTTTGTGGTCTGTGTCCGTCACCTCGTCTTACCATATTTTACACATGAAGATACTATCACAAAGGAGTTCACCAAAAGTAAATTTGTAATCTTATCATTGCCATATAAAGCGATTATAAATTTGCATAACTCTCGATGTTGTTACGAGATATAGTAGGTGACCGTTAATTATTAACTTATTAAGTTCTTTTAATTAAAAAGTTTTTTATTCTAAGTAGTGTTAATGTTAACATCAACACGGTAACATCAACACGGTGAGATAATATACACCGCATAGTGTTAAAAAAAATCTATACTGATCTATTTTGAAGTGCAATATGAAAAAAGACTTTAATATCTTTAGAAGAAATCAGCTTTGAGTTCTATAAAAAACAATATTATGTGTTTATTAATTATGGGATACTCCTAAATCTGTGTTCAGAAGTTGACTCACATTTGAAGCAAAGTTTTTAGATAATATATATAAGAACGCGTGCGTGGAACTGACGAGTGCGAAAGAAAACGAATCTTGAGCGAATGATGCTGGCAGGCACGCCACGAGAAGGGTGGATTAGGTTAGTTTAACGAGGGGATCCAAAAAGGGAGGAGACGTCTCAATCGCAGACGCATCAAGAGGGATTCACGTAGCACGTTGCTCTTGAAGGTCCGTTCACACGGAACCAACGATCAATCGCCGAGTGCCCATCAACTTTCTGTGTCAAGGGAATTCTCCCACTTAATTCGCTACTCATCTTCTCATATTTTTTGTTTTTGCTTATCACTATTTCATTTCCCGGTCGGTACTATTCGATAATAATTACAAGTATGTAATTATTTCTCTATATAAAAAAATGATCTAATAAAGCTGCAAAATATTTCTCTACATAAAAAAATGATCTAATAAAGCTGCAAAATATTTCGGTTTATAGAAATAATTCATTCATAATTCCGAGAAGAAAAAATGTAAAATAAGAAAAAAAATTTATGAAAAGAAAGTTTTGCTGAAGTATCTAAAAATTTAGCTAGATACAGATCTGAAAATAATTTTGTTGGATTATTAAAATAATTATGTAAAATGCTCAACCTGATTGTTAAAAATGTTGAAACTTTTTTGCAGCATTGCTCACTATGCTCGAGTTTTCTATATAATCATTTTCACGATTATTTTGACAGACCAACAAAATTCTTTTTAGATTTTTGTCTAAATTTTTACTTTAGCTTAAGCATTTTTTTTCTGATTTATAGTAATAATTGCGATACAGAATAATTATAATAATGAGTTTCTTTTATTTTCACAGGTGAGTGGTCTAGCAGTCAGTTTTTATCTCTCTACCGATGATTCCGACAAAATCCATAACTTGGTATTGGTAAGTTATTTTGCGTTTTACTTACATTTGAAAATCTCTTGTAGGAGTGTGAGTTCGTACAATAATTACATTCATCCTCTCAGTTGGTTCAATTTACACGTTGATTCAATTTCCTTGTCCAATGTGAACCCTGTGGACCCCGATAATAATCCGATTTACGGTATCCGCAAAGAAGTCAACCGGGATTGCAAACAAACAAGCCCCATTCTATAGATGGCACGTCGATTTCCTATCGTAATTACGTGGCACGCGGGAGCACAGTCTGGTTACGGTAATATCGTCCACACATTCGTCGCCAAAGTTGGGAAATGCGCCAATTTTTTTGCCGTCAGCCTTGTTACGTGATGAAATTACGCAGGCTTTTCACGGTCTTTGTGTTACATAGGCCCCGCGCGACTTCTGCTGGCATAGAAAATATGTCATTTCTGTCGCGGACAGACATTAAATTACTGCAGAATTTTGTTTCGCTCTAACTCGCACGCTCTTTTAATCCGCGTTTTTTAATATAGAAAATAACTCCGTGTGCAAATTGAAAAATAATTAACTTCCGCGAGGCACATTGTCGCTGAGATAAGCTGCCATGTAGAGAGAAATAAAAATGGAAAATTACCATTTCAAAATGCGTTTGAATTTTTTTTTCATACATTTTACGCTTTTACTGATATTAAAAAGTGAAATCCTATACAACGTACAGTTGTCAACTGTCCGTGATTACAAAAAAGAATGGGTGTATACACACACCCTACAATACAAGCTTGTTTTCAAAGCACTTGTAATCTCTTTACTATTACATATTGCATATTGTAGTAAAGTACTAAAATATTTACAGCCTCGGTAGTCTAAAGGCTTAGGACGCTCGTACAGAATACAAGAGATCCGGATTTGATTTCCGGCCGAGGTAATATTTTTCGCAATAAATTTATTTATAGTTTTTCAGCACATTAACATTTTTCTAATATGATGTCTGATCGAGCATCAAATTATTAAGAATTGCTTGTCAATTTAATTTAATTTGTAATATTATTACAGTAGTTTAATTGCGTTTATAAGTCCGGAAAATTCCACGATCAGTTTGAATGACTATGAATACAGTATATATATATATGTATGTATATATATGCGTGTACATATAATTCACATTGAATTAAGAAAGATTAAAGATTTAAGAAAGATAAAGATCTAGCTTCGAGGCATTTAATTTTTCGTTATAAACATTTAATTTCTATTAAAATATTATTTGTTTATATACGGTTGTTGCAATTAACATGGCATTTGTATAAAAAAAAAAAGAGAAAAAATTTTATTTCAAATTTCTAAAGTTTTTCAAGTTTATAACTTTTTTATATAAACATTAAAGTGAAAGGAGATGTACTTGCGCAAATTTTATACTGAGAAACTGAGAAATACTGATTTCCGACAGCGTAGCGGAGTACGGTGGCAATAGATTGCAGCCATATAGAGAAAATGCATGACACTATGACTTGAGAACGTGCTACTTTTTCAATTTCCCACCGATTTTTCATCCGCACGCTCCGCTTTTATTCCACGCGAATTGGATATTCTGTGTAGCCTGTATAGATGCTTATGGTAAAGAATATATTGCTTTTAACGCTTGAATAATTATGTAAGTTAAGCAAGACACATCGCAAGTACGTAGCATATTCTTGCGAAAGTTTGGTTGCCGCGTCTCTTTGGTTTACGCTACACATAAATCTAACGTTTCACGACGGTCTTGTAGATTGCGATCGGCATTTCGCTTTCGCGTTTATCGCCGCTGCGTGACCTAGGAATATTATTTCGCAGAGTTGTCTGAGTGTGAGATATGAACATAAATCAGCCCGCGATGTGGATCTTTCGTCACTTGTAGAAAAATAATTAACGCGCGCAATCGATGGCTGCGTTCAACAAAAAAAGCAACTTTGCAACACTTGTAAAATTTCTTAATATAATTATTTACACATTTCCGATAACAAGTTAAGAACAATTATATTAAAGAATTTTACAACAGTTGCAAAACTGCTTTTTCTGCTGAACACAGCCAATAGAATTGTTATGTTAGCAAAATGTGTGATGCTATATCAGCAGATTACGTCTTCTGATGAACTCATTGAATCAATTCGGCAAAAATAAAGCAGAGAAAGTATGGCCAATCGTGTTTCACGAACAAACTCTCATCGAGTTCATGAACCAATAATTCCGCGAAAATCCCACGCTGCTTTCGCTTCGTGGAACTTAGATTCGCGTTCTTAAGTAAAGAAACTGAAATGGGCTTGGAAAAAAACATTGGGAAAACACAAAAAGGCAATGAACGGAATTAGGAAAAGCGAATGAAAAAAAAAGAGTAGGGGAAAAATTTAATGGAAAAGACGGAGCGAGACGCGAGTCTACCAAGTTACTATTCCAAAGCATTCTTTTGAAAATGATATAGTTAATTGATTTTATTATCTCCAGAATTTTGCACGAGCGATTATCAAATTACAGAGCGTACGAAATGCAATGAGCAAACGCTTTTAATTCTTATAGATCGTATCGCGATGGGTTTTGGTATAAAAAAAAAAGAGAATACAAAGAGAAAACGTGGATTTGAAGCTCGCAATTTCCAGCGACGAGGTATACATCGCGATACCATTATTCGCTTGACATATCCAATTATAATATTTGGATGAAATTGCAAGGATTTCAAGAAAGATATCTATACGCGTAACTATGCGGTATTAATTGCAATCCCCAATCTTGTCTAGCTGGGCCGAGCGTGATTTATGATGATGAATCGTAACGAAACTCGACAACAGTTACAACGCGGAGCGGGCGGTGTTGAATAGCGTTGAGATTCGCCAAATTTCACCGGATACATCCGAGATTAACGAGCACGAGGGTATCTCGCGAGAAATCGCGGAAGCATGAACGTATTCCTCGAAAGTAATTTGACGTCGTGACTCGATTCCAACGATTACATTAATGTGCTCGCAATGCTACGCGTTGATTCAGGGCGGAAGAGAAAGAGCTCTCTTATGCAATACGCGCGAAGAAAGAATAGTGAGGGCTTATTGTTCTTTCGAAGTGAAAACGACACAAATTCTAAACGCGTCTGATGTCTTTGTCGCAAGATAAAACGTTAAATAGCGTACAGTATAGCTTTCGTAAGACTTGCATCGTATGGAATGGCATTTTGTCATGAATTTAAGAGTATATAACTTTTCTCAATGAAAATAGAATTAGATAACATTACAGTATTCACAGCATTAAGTATTATAGTAACTAAGTTTCAAATTAATATTTTATTAACATGGAATTTGGAATTAAGGGAGAAATAATTAAAGTCGAGTGATTTTTTTTAATTAACGCGAACTGATTTCGGAAGTTGTTTTTTTTTCGAGAAAGATAAAATTTTCAAGAAAAATATTTTAATATGCGAACATTTGATTAATTTTTATGACACGTGAATTTTGCATAAACAAATTATTATATGCACAATTATATAGCTTATTTTAAGCTAATTCTATGATTTATAAATAAATAGGAAGAATCTTCCTTGAGATAATGTGACGATCACTTTAATCGCATTCAATTCGCTTGAGGAAAATCGAATTAATTCGACTGACTCGGTTAATTAGGGCGGTATAGTTGATTTGGCTAGTCCAATACTCCAAACTGTGTTAATGGAATTGGAGAATCGTACGTAGTATGTCCATATACTACTCAAGGCTATCTGTTAGTTGATCGATCTCTGATTGTATTTGGGACAAATTCAAGTGCTTATTTGTTAAGACGATAATTATTTCCATAAATATTTATATAAAAAAGTCTTTATAATTGTCTATTTTATTTTATATATATATAATTATATTATATATATATATATATATAATTCTTCTATCACTGTTATTTTATAGTATCAAATTTAATCTAATCTGAGTTGTCACTACTCCTTGATATCGTTATTTTAAACTAAAACAATGGATAAATTTTACTACTATATAGTGTTAAATTAATCGAGTTTAAACTGTTTTAAACTGTTCAACTTTATTAGCTGCATTCAGCAAAAAAAATTAATCAGTTAGCGCTTAGTGATTTTTTTAATATGATTGGTTTTTGTCTTTAGTTTTTCGCTAAATCTAAGAACCAATTAAAGAATTATTAAGTGATGGTAACTGATTAGTTTTCTCTACTGAAAGTCATTTTAACATAAAACAATGACATATTGAGAAACAGTGACGATTTAAATTTGACATTATAGATTTAGTGTATATGTTAAAGAAATCTTGTAGTATTTTTAGAAAAAAATTTTCTAGAAATAAGTTATTTAAGTTATTATCATAATTTCAATATAATCGTATAAATAATTTCGTGTTGCGTTTAAAAATAAAATTAATTAATTAATTAAGTTCTGTTTTTCTATTTTTTCATGTATTTAATTCGATATCAATGTCCCATAAGCGAACAATTTTCTTCGTAACGAGCACTTAATGTACCATAAACTATTCACTGAATAATCCAGTCAATGGTTACGTAAATTGTATATATCGTAATTACCTCACTATCTATAACTAACATCACTGATTAAACGTGCCCTATAAACTCGTTGTAGTCTCACTCGGAGATTATCCTGCTTTGCATTACTCCCCGAGGACTATGTAACTTCGGCTGTCCTGTTTTATTCGGCAAGGACTAACTGAGCGTTATTAAGCGTTGTGAAAGGAACGTGCTCGCTTACGTGTTCGAAGTAATGCTATCAATTATCGCGGCAAACTTTATCTTTATCTTTTGTCTTCTCTAATTTACATTACTTCCTAAAAGCACATTTCGTCTTAAGCATAAATTGTGCTAATTATCAAAAAATTAATCCGTCTGCAGATATTCGATAAATTTTCCAATCTGTCAGAGAAAATTAGAATTTATTAAAGAAATTAAGAAATGTGTCGCGTATTCTGAAAGCAATATCGTTTCGCTAATCCTACTTCCATTTTTAATCATTCATTTTATTATATCCAGTTTACAAAGTATGATAAATCACATACATTATTATGAATAACGAATTCAAAAACTAAATTATACATTAATTGTACTTTAACTGAAAATATTCAGTGGCGAGCGTATATTTTTTTATCATATTCACCGAGAGGAAAAAAATATGCGCGCGCGAAGAATTTCATTTCTTCCTCATCGAAACCATTAGCAAGGCCACGACTGCGTGCAGTAATTATCATTACCAGTGCAATTATCACGTTTCCAGCGTGGTACTTGCACCACGTTGTAACAGGATGTTACGAATGAACTGTGATAATTAGAAAGTGTAGCCACGGAGACTAGGCATTAGCATATAGCATGTAATCCCAAGTGGTACTTGCAGATCTTACAGCGGCGGAAACGTTAGATGCAATAAATGGAAAGAAATCGAAAAAAACGACGAACAGAAAGAAAATTGCTATAATAATATGTGATGCGTCCGTTGTTGTGCATATTGATATGATATTATAGCGCACACGGAAAATTTGATTGCAAATCGTTTGTTATTCCTGTTTCATAATTATTAACGAACGTTAATTGCGCAATTGAATTAAAACAAATATGTAAATGGCTTAAAATAAAGATAATGATCATACGTCCTTCATTTTCACTATAATTATGCAACTTTTATTGAACATTGCAGTGAATTTAATTAATGCGGATATAGATCATTGTACTTTATCATGAAATTTATTTTTACAACTTGTGCAACATATGAATGCTGAATAGAAAAAAGTGAACCATTAGACATAACTTAGAAACTTAATTAGGGTCATTAAAATGTGTAGATAACATTATTTAGTCTGCAATCTTGATCGCACTTCAACTATGATTTAAATCGCATTTAAATGAACCGCATTTAAATGGACCGATAAAAAGGCTTCGTGCTCATTATATTTTTTTATAACAAGTTTATTTCGATCGATACATCGTTGGTGTGAACCGAGGAAGTAGGTAATTGCAGTTAAAATATAGGAAATTGCCATTTCCCATACGTTTTCTTCTCAATCATAATTATATTTCCATTTTCCACTTAAAAGTATCCTCGCGCTCGCGACAGACACTATCCCACATTAGAGAGAGCCAGTTTAATCAAGCTCTAATAATAATGATGGCAATATCCACGAGTTTTTCATCAATCTATTATTTCTTTTTTATTTCGTCCACGTTTCTGGACGAAGGCAATTAAATTCAGATTACTAGGAGATAAGAAGAGAAGAAAGTATGAAAGGGAAAAAAGTAAAGGCCATAAAGCATGATTCGTCTAAGTTGTATCCTCCCGTTTTCTTACAGCGATAATTGGAGGTCGACCTTTATCCGGCTGAAACTTACCTTCGTGATTCCTCCGCTGTGATTCCTCTAATCTCTAACGAGGAAAATGGTCATGCATCACCGGAGATGGACTTGAAAGGTCATTAATTTCCTCGTTGCTCGAAGCCACATTCATGCTTTGATACGTTTATACTTCTGTACGTTACGTTCTCGAGTATACGTTCATGAACCATTCTCAAACAGCTCCGACATGACAAATGGAAATGTAATTAATTGCCGCTTCTTATACCGTATGAGATTTTTCTATCGCGCAAGAAATTCTTATCTTCTTTTTTCGCGTGATGTGGTATTTAATAGATAACGACGAGGAAAAGAAGAAATATGTACTTTAATGAAAGGTTAATGAAAATTGATGTATACAGAATATCTTTCGCTTTTTTTATACTTTAAGGAATGTGTTGATTTTTATTTTAAATAAGACAAGAATAGAATATATGAAAGAGGAACAAATGAGAGAACAAAATGGAACATTTCTCTCATATCTACCTACAAACTCTTTAATTCGTAGAATGTTTTATATATTCTTGTTTACCCATACAGCACATTTTACCCCAGAGATATTCCTGCGAACGTTCTCAGAACGTTTGGACATCCTCAAAATGCTCTTCAGAACGTCCCTTGGACGTTCTGTACTATATGGATAGTGCCGTTTTATGTTTGTTTTCCCACGAGAATCTCGTACTATTATACCATATCAAGAGAGAGAAATGCTCGTTTATATATGTGAGAGAAAGCAAACACGTGAGGAGAGAAAGAGAAAGTAAAAATAAGAAACCGCTGTCTATTCTCCTAGGTCGCATCTCAACTGTAATAATTAGAACTCGACCATTCGTTCAGCTTAAGCGGAAGCCGTGTAAACCGTGTAATAGAAATAATCTGGTATTAACGTGGCGAACGAATTCAAGCTGGTTAATACCTAGAACGCTTTAAATAACTATTTTTGCCATCGCTCTCTCGTGTTTGCTCTTCCCGCACGTGAATACGGACACTTGTTTTGTTAATTGCTAATTGAGGACGAGTCGTTCGTTAAGTGGAATTTTTAAGCGGAATCAGCTTTCAATTCAAAAACACGGCTGCAAAAGGGGGAACTATAAATACATATATTTACCTCTAAAAACCACCAGACACGTTATTTATTGTTATTTATTTATATGTTTTATTTTTTTATGAATTTAAAAAATTCCAATAATAGTCAACATGAGCGTATGTATAAACGCATTTATTAAACATATAGATATTTATTACATAGACGCAGATGTTCCACTCTAATTTGGATTTACCTTAATATATTGTATAAATTGAATATAATTATAAAGTAACGTAAGCACACATGTGCATACATCTTTTTTTATATAATAAATCTAATGAGAACTGTCGTAATAATTTAAAAATGAGGTATATAATTAGATAATTGATTTAATCATAAATAATTTGCCCAGAAAAATACATGTTGTCAGATATCTTAACAAATTCTTGCATATCCTGCTATATAATGATCAAATATATTACATAATATTATTGTATTATTGTATTATATTTATTTAATTATGAATATATATTCAATTTATATATTGAGGAAAATCCAAACTAGATTGGAAAATCTACTTCTATGTTATCGATTCAATAAACGCATTCATACACACGTTTATTCAGTTCTCTTATTGGAATTTTTTCAATTTATTATTTATTTCTATATAAAAAAATGTAAATACTAAATTTTAAAAATTTGTTTGAATATAATTCTAACTAAATATTTACTAAACATACATTTATTTTGATACGAGAATCATTAATTTGATTGATTTAACTATGTTTTTAAATGATCGAGTTAATATCTTATTTAAGTTTATCTTATTTAAGAGTTTAAACACGTAGTTAGTACTCCTGAAAAAGAAATATATTAGTAATTTTTTTCTGAATGTACAAGTTTAAATTCACGTATAATATTTTATTTATATCATCATAATTTTAATGGTTTACTTCAATAACTTCTAACACCAATAAGACTTTTGCACAGCAAAATCGGTAAGAGATGCTCGGTAACACCTTAAAATCAGACATCAGACATCAGAAGAGTCAAATGCACGGAATTCGCTGATCGATCGGTGGCCGGAGGCGGTGGTAGTATCCAAGCAGACCGGCCAATGCGGCAACCGCACTGCAGCGATTCGTCGGGCCGTCGTTAAAACCTTTGAAATTTTGAAAAGGCACGCGCGTACACGTATATTATCGCTTATCGTAATTACATGCGGCCGTATTCGCGAGGGGGTCTCCTCGTGTACGCAAGAATGTAAACTCGGAAATAATGATACGACGCGGCAGGTAGCGAGAATGTTACCTCTACCGTACGTGGATGTTCGTGCAGCGCAACACGCTTTTAACATTCCGATTATTCGTGGCGGGGGGTAATCGCGCTTTTCACTTCCGTCCGACATAAAAATTTGCATGTTGCACACTTCGGACGCATACCGTGCGATTCTCCGCGAGTATGGCTTATCGCCTCTATAATTGCACTATGCGCAGCATTCGCGACAGGGGCCATTTAACGTCAACGACAATATCAGAGTGATTTACAAAACATTTTTATTACTTCTTATTGTCGAGTAAAACTCCGAATAAAAGTACATGTCATTGTAAAAGTACATTTTATTTCCTTTGAATTTTTCGAAGCAATTTGTATACGCACAGTTATACATATATATGTGAAATATATGTAATAATAAATGAATTCTGCGGTATATGTCAAACTTTTCTAGATTTTTAACAGTTGATTTTATGATCTTCCGTATATAACGCCGACCGAGTCCATTTGCATAATCGCAGAAAATCGCATATATTACGAGTATAAGTTATATACGCACGTGTCTTTCTCCGAGCTTGCGGTCGCCAATCTGAAGTAATTTACATATAATCGTCAAAATGTGAAAACATTACGACCCAGATTACTTATCTGCCGGACTTGGAGCATTCCATCGTACCTTAATTATGTACCGTTTTGTGCAAATATTCGTGTACTTGATTAATCGTCACGCACATTATTCGAGGCCTTAATGCTTCAACTAGCAATTTTCCTTCGTCCCTGAACTCGACCGTAATAAATAACGCATAACATGCAATAACGTTTTCAGATTTTAACTAATGCGATTTTAAATTATTACGTATGCAATACTCTAACGAAATGCAGTAAGTGCACTCACAGCAACCTTTATTGCACGGACAATCTGAATCAATTACGCCTAACCAACAATTTTTAACCGTAAATCCGAAAATGTAAAGTAATCAGACCCTGTATGGTCTTTTATTTTCTAATTTTTTTTGCTCCAAAATTAAAAATTGAATATTGAAAATTCCTGAACATTAAAAAAATATAAGATTTTTCAAATATTTACATGAATGTAATGAAGATTTTAAGAAAAAATAATATAATCTACCTAACAAAAAATTTTATCTTTTTGATTATAAACGAAATAAATTGTGACAAAAATGTAAATTAAATACTAATATAATGTTGCAAAGTTTAAATACAAAGCAATAACATGAAGTATGAAAATTTATAACTATCTCTTGATAGTTGTAGAAAGTAATTATTTATGTACGAAATATTACATCACAACCATAATGTTCTGCATTTTGCTCTACTGACAACAGAATGAACAAATTGAGCAATAAACTGATGCAATCGAGTCAGATGGACAGCTTACATAACTTACTAATGCTATCTGTTAAATTTACTATGTAATTACTCATAAATAGCGAGTAGGTTGTATTGGGTACTAGTCTATATGGATATAAAATCCGCGGTTATATTATATTATAGCACTGTATACTATAAATAAAAATAATTAATTAATTATTAACAATAATGACGCAAAGTTCATAAAGAGATTGCACGATCAATTTTTATCGATCAATGTTATCGTATTTTATGAAGTATACACTAAGAGAAAAAAATAATTATAGCAACTATAAAGTACAACTCTAAAATTTAAATACTCGTAACTAGTTTTAAAAAGTAATAAGAAAAAAAGTAAAGTTAAAGTAGTATCGAATATTATAAAAATATTGTA
>Ga0157363_1001202_pt1 | contig 21306 bp, 6 predicted proteins | sample AttsexASBM1_FD_111477 | JGI IMG/M metagenome (GOLD analysis project Ga0157363, IMG submission 111477) | Fungus gardens microbial communities from leaf cutter ant in Ribeirão Preto, State of São Paulo, Brazil - Atta sexdens ASBM1 | ecosystem: Host-associated > Fungi > Mycelium > Unclassified ... | reverse complement strand
TTTGTTTCCAGCGAGCGCACCACGCGTACATTGTCATTTTGCCCGTGCATGCCATCAAGCACATATCCTTTGCGATATTACGGATTAAATCCACCAAGAAATTTCAATCCAATCAATTGCGATAGCTGCAGCTATTCGATTAACGTCAGAACGTCAATTCGATTAACACATAAAGTGGCAGTCATCATTACGTAAATGCTTGTAAAGCGTATCTCTGCTAAAATAACAATCCCATATAGTTCAGAAGCTTGCGTCAATATTGCTACAATACTTCCAATATTAATGCAATATTACTGAAACATTGCATGCTGCAATAATTTGCATTGTATAGAAGTAATATTACATTACAATATCATAATTTTCCCAATCAACAATATAAATATAATTTAACATATGTTATACATAAGAGTTACATTACTGAGTAGCAAATTATAACATTTGTTTAATTTATGTTGTTGTTACTTTTTATATTTAATGGATTCGTTTCACCTCGACACGCAAATGTACTCTTAATCAAATAAATGTTCAAATAATGCAGGACATAGAAAAAGTAAATGCAATTCATGAGTTTGTACATAGTGAGAATTTCTTTTCGTGGTCGGCGAATTGGATATGAATAATAGAGCCTACGCAAACCGAGGAGTGCGGAATCAACCGTCTTTATGGTTTTTGGTCTGGCAACGGAGCCAAAACACGATATGCTATATCGTTCCATTGGGAAAAACTCGTTTCTCGTTTTACCGCCAGGAGATAATTCTTTCTTCTCATACCTCCTGACATGCTCGTTTTCGTTTCAGGGAAAAGTTTCACCCTGACGATCATGCTGCAAACATCACCGCCGCAAGTGGCCACCTTGTCGAAGGCGATCAAGGTGACTGTGGACGGTCCAAGAGAACCGCGGTCGAAGACAAGTGAGTACAACTTTACCTACCGAAGATAATAACTTTTTATTAAAATTTATCTTATGTTTGAGAGAAATTAGTTAAAAATCTTAATTAATAAGAGCAAACTGGTAAATGTTATTCGGATAACCGCGAGTTGTCGGAACTTGCCGTCGAGTCGCAACGATGACAATTCATGAATTCATCCCACGTTGCAGGACATCAGGCCTTTCATCCCTTTCACTTCGGACCTCGTCCATTCCCCTTCGGACATCCGCAGGACCCGTTGGGATTCAAACTGTCGGGTAAGTCGATGCTCTCTAATCAAAGACACGCGCAGCCTCCGTCATCTTCGTCGCAACGAATTTGAGCGGGTACCTGGGTTCCGGTGAGGCTCACCTTCAGCCTCTCGGCACGTCTCCCTGATAGATAACTAAGTTTACAACCCCGATGCCGTACCCCTCCCGGGAGGAGAGTAACTGCGGCAACTTCGGCAGGCCAGGGTCGACGCCCTCTTCTCGCGCGCTAGCTTCGTGGCTGCGAAGGGTGTCAAAATTGAGCGTCGGCAGGCACCGACTCAAAATTGAGTTTGCCGGCCTCTAAGTGAAGAAGACTCTGATTAAGCCCCGAGCGTGAACTCTGCCTTTTCCGTTTCGAGGAAGTCGCTCGGTTCTCGCGCTCGCAGAGAAGTCACGAATAAACTTTGGCTCCGTTAACTTTGCCATCGAGTGGCTTACGGCGCGGTAAAATATCTTTCCTTAAGCGATCAAGTTAAATCATTCTTTTTTTACTTTTAATATCGCAATATTATGATATTTGTAGTACTATTCATAAAAAAATTTTTTAATAAATGCAAAAATTTCATTAAATAAATTGCGAAATATCACTCGAAATTATTTTTAGCGTACAATCAATCAGACTTTTTCTTTGGAATAGTAATGCGTGCGCTGTAATATGAACGATGGTTTAAACAATTTCACCGTCGCCAACGTTTTCGAAAAAGTTTTCAGGTATCCGGCCGGTTCGACAGGACAGTCGGGTGGCACGAATTCCATTGAAACTCGTTCGAAGCTCCAAATTTTGATGGGACTAGCCCGGAGCAGTGAGGGTCGGGTACTGATACTGGTGCACCGACAGTGTATTGTTTCGGCATGATAAGCGGCTTAACGGAGCTTCGCTCCCTCCTATCCCCGAGGCGTACTACGGGATGGCAGTCCTGCCGTCGATTTCTCGCTGTTACTCCCTTCCAACCCCCGCAACCCCGGTCTGCTCAATCAAGAATCAGCCACTGCCGCGCCCGGTAGTATGCCGGAGCTTTAACTTTTCTTCTCTTTGCGCCTCTTGCCGTCGCGATCCACAGATTATTCTAATATAATTCCTTAAATCATTGGCTGAACTTTGACTAAATAATCACAGAAATTACAACATTTTTTAAATAAATCTCAGAAACTACGCGTGATCTCATTTTTAATATGGTATAAAAAAAGAAAAAATCACATAAAAATGAAAATTTTAACAAGATTAACTTTTCACTGAAATCAATCAGAGCATTTTATCAATATTAAAGAATATCAATACATTAGAGATTATATAATGTAAATTATAATAATTATTGACGTACCATTTTAGCACGCCGCCCCGAATTAATTGCACAATTCATACAATTGGGTCACCTACATTGTTTCGGCTAGGGTACAAACGGCGCTCAACGAATATCGATCGGTTTATTTCGAGTGATGTACTCGTGAGTTTTTTCAACCCTTTCGCTCCGGGTTCGTCAGTCGGCTCACAGGTTGCGCCTCTATCCAGTCCAGCATAGGGTCGGTCAGTCAAGCACCTTTCGAACTTTCAAAGCTGCCCAGCCGCTGGGTATTGCTGACAAGATAAGGGTGTTCAAGAGGTGGTTTATTAGATATCTACGCCAGGAGGGTTGATAAGGAGAAAAGGAAGAGCACTATTGAGGGTGTGAGACGAGTAGCTGGCCGTGCAGGGTTGTTAAGGTGCCCATTGAGGTGTAACTAGGGGGGATGTTATTAAATTTCGTTCGGGCCTACCTCGACAGCAGGGACGAATTTTATGGGTTCCCTAAGGGCTTCATGAGAACGCCGAAGTCCGACGGACAGACCGTGCGTCTTTTCTTTCTTTCGAACTCCGATATCGCTTCTAATTTCATCTCTTTCGTCAATCTCAATATATCGAATGATACAATCTTCAGCGTAATTAATTTTAAATTGAGATTGCACAAGTATATTTGTTTTAATAAGAAAAGATAAGGCTCGTAAATTTGTAAAACGAAATAAGATAATAAAAAACGATAATGGATATTATAAAATTAAATTAAATTTATTCTATAAGAAAATATTTTTGTTTAACTTAACTGCAACATTTACTTTTAACAAGTTTTTTTATAAAAACTTTGTAAGACACAATTTACGCGACAAAAGCATTTCCTCTGATACCTATAATATTTTTCTTATTTTTATTAAAAATTACTTGTATTAATTATAATATGCATGAATTAAAATTCCAGATCACAAAATCTTATAATTTAAAAAATCTGAAAGAATTGTTTCGGATTTCGCTACATTTTATAGCGATATACATTTTATTTATATTATTATAATAATTTTTAAGAGCTCTGCAATACATTCAGAAGCAATTGCTAGCAAGTTCAAAGAAAATTAATGTATCCGTAACAGATACCACACTGATCGTAGCTGAGATTGTCCACGAACGAAAACACCCCGATCGCGCACGTCCCGAAGGGCCGAGGCCGTCGTCTTTGTCAGTCTGGCTAAGGGGATGAAAAATCGCGAGGTGCCAAGATTCGAGTTAACAAGAACAGCTCGTGCAGCCCCAATCTGCCCTCCCTCTTTCCGCTCTCCCGTGTCAATTAACCGCCTACGAGGGAGAGGCAGGGTGGCAGAGGGGTTGAGGAGAGAGAGAACCGGAAAAATCGCGACCCCTGTTTCAATAAGGTGGCCTTTACCTCATTTGGGGGAGATTGTTAAGAACGCTCAGTTTAAAACTGTCGCTTCGTTTCTGGATCGTTTTGCAATAAATTCGCGACTTTCTTTAAAGCGGATCTCCCTTCTTACCGAACTTATAATTGTGACCAATCGTTATGACAAGTGTAGATTTTTATTCTATATTTTATGTGTCGTTGAGATTTATTTTATGTAAATATATATCGCTACTATCATAAAACTACTGTTATAACTCTAAATGAGAGTATCATAAATCTTGTTGACAGCTAGATTGGTCTAATCGCACAAGTCCTATCGTGGTCTGCTACGATCGTCAGATTATATTCCTCTTCCGAACTTGGATACCGTCGCACCTGATTTACGATGCGACGCGTTTAAAGGGCTCTTTCACGTGTACAGAAAACCGAACGAACGTGGCGACAACCCTTCGGGCGTGTGGTCCTTAAAGGGAACCTTTTTAAGGGTTGTTCCTGTCCACACCCCCGTGTCGAATCACTGCGGATCCTTTAAATTCGCGTCACATTTCACCTCCCCAATGCGTCTTGCAAGGGCGTCTCGGGGTGTTCCGTCTTTTAATCAGGTCCAGCGACCGGGATCTTTCTCTGGAAGCGACGGTAACTAATGACGCTCTCTCTAGTTTCAGTCTCATCTCTCGTCTCCTTTCCTATCATTGAAAATTCAGCGAGCCTAAGAGATAGAAATTTGATAGCGTCTCGCGATATCCTTGAAATCGATTTATCTCAATCCGGTTTCTCTCTAATAGCGTCCTACATTTATGTGAAGTTACATAATCAGACTGATATATGCAGTTATTAAACTTAATATTAATTATTCTGAACACTGTTAATAATTAATAATATAAAAATTTATGTGTATACTTAATAAATTTTTTATTAAATGACAAAAATATCATGCGTTGTGTCATGTTCGATAATATTTTTTTTTTTTGTTCAACATGATTAATTTCTAACATACTCATTGAATCAGTTATTATACAATTAATTATAACAATATAATGTTAAAATTAAAATTATTTACAATATTTATATAATTGTGAACATAATAAATGGTGAGAATAAAAATTTATGCATCGCTGAACATTGCCAATTTCTTAAAAGATCCGTCATTTTTGCACTCTTTCTCGACTTCAAAGAGAAAATTTCGTGGAAGTGGGATAAAGATAGAGTAAAAGGAAGAGAGAGATAGCAATTTTCTCGTCCTTTCTCGAAATATCTCCTCGTAGAGCTTAGATCGGTGCCAGAGACCTTTCCAGGGTGGCATTTTAGGGGTTGCTGCGACGCGATAATGAGAACGGGCGCAAAGGGTGGGTGTGCAAAGACATCCAACCAGCAGTAGCTAGAGGATAGAACGCGGGGTAGAAAGAGGAACGACGAACGAGTCGGAGAGAGTAACAGAGGAAGTAAAGAGGCTATGGAAAGAGGGGGAGATCGAGCTCCGCAAGGGTTAACGCCTTAGTAGCAAGAAGGGCGTTTTTAACGCCTGTTTTGCATAGATTTGAATAGATAAGACAGACAGGAAAATACGCGAATTAATTTATTATGTATCTCAGAGTGGTGAGATCAAGGAGGTTTAAGGCGAAGAACTTGAAGGACTTCCTCCTTTGTTCTCAAGCTGCGTGACAGGCTTCGAATCAGTGTCTTTAAAACGTTTCTTAAGTTTCATCGCTGCAAACTCACGCGTAAAATTTAAGATATTGAAAACGTCTTAACTTCATAGAACACAGTTAACTTCATAAACATGTGATTTATTTTTAGGTTCGAAGAAACTATTACGATATTGTAGCAATATGTATAATAACTGCAAATAAAAAGTGTATAGTCGAAATTCGAAATCGCGTCGCGTCAACGAGTTCTAATCGACGTGACCAAATTTAATTCACCCCGCGGGTGGCTCGGCGGCGAAACGTATATAAAGCTACGCTTAAAAGCTCGTATTACACGTGACGTCACATTACCGCATCTCGGGAACGGCGCGACCAAAGTACGTAGCACATTTTGAGCACGCTGCTCGATAATACATCATCCCTTAAAGCCCCCGATGGAAGGCACACGCAAAGGCAACTAACCCTAGGGCCGTAACGTTTAAGCTTAACATTTCTCACCCCTTAAAGGGTAGCAGCGGCTCCTTGAACCCTTTCAAGCTCGCGTCTCTCGCACTCTGTCTCCCTCGCTCTCACTCTTTCCTAGATCTCGCAGGGACCCACCCCTCATTAGTCTTCATTTGTTTTCGGAATTATCGCCCGCCAGCCGAACCCAACCCGGCACGCGAGTTCCGTCGAAAGAGGGTGTACGGCATTTTCGAGGTTTATTAAATTGAAAATATGTTACAGCCGTTCTAAAAAGGATATCGTGTCAAATGTTTTTACTTCACTGTAAAACTGATAAGATTGTAGGTAAAGGAAAATTACTAAATATTCTTTGAATATTAATTAAATTTTTTTTCAGAAACAAAATTTGATATCGTATATCTTAATAATTATATATAAAAACTATAACAATTATTACAATTATTAAATCGTGTTTCCCTATATAATTTTTTCTCACACAAATATTCCATCATTGCAACATAAATAATAATTCAACCTTAAGTATTTAGAATCAAACTATATCAATAATAATTGGTGAAAGGTTATCTGTAAGCTCCAAATTTAATTAACATAATGAAAAACTGACTCATTGTCAATTATCGAATAAAGTTGTCGCGATGCATCTGTCATCTAAGAATCCGGGTGTCTGAAGAGCTTACCAAAGCGGTTCTTATTCATGCTCCTGCCAACAGAAGCCATCCGTTGGCTCCCGTAAGCTCGGTGGCAGCGGTGCTTTCGCGCATCTCTTATCGTTTTCTTAATCCCCCTCATAAAGTAGGAGGGCTACGAGCTCTCACACGGCTAGTCCGTTCAGTGTGCCACGCTGGTGTGGTACGACGCGAGATAGCGGTGTCCTCCCTGGCGAGCGCGCGCGGCTTAAAGAGAGCTTAAAAATCATCCCTTCGACCCCTACCGAGCTTTTTCACATCCCACCACTCATCGCCGTGCGACTGGTGGGAGCGTACAAGCAACCAATGAGAGGATCTGCGTGTCTTGATGGTCACGCCCTCGTGCCAGTGACCGGACAATTCTCCCCGCTCCGTCAAAGCAAGCTTCCCCTGTTTGCCACCCCGCCGGAACTCCTACCCCTCCCCCCGTCGCATACGGTGGCTTCGCGGCAGCCTTCACGGAATTTTTAAACTGCCCCGCACAGATGACGGCATAATCTGTTATTGATCAAGGTCTTTCGAAAAACCGATATCACGTTGATGACCACGGTGCTTACTTCTTGCACCGTTCTTCTTACACCGCGATGTGCCGAAAATCAATATTACGTCACTTACTCATTATGTAAATCAAAAAGAATTTTCTTCTCATAATCTTTCGATAATATAATTATCGAAAGATGTTGTTGTAGAAGATCTTTATAAAAGAGGCATGTGTTGTTTTTAAAAAAAATAATAAAAATAAATTTGTTGTTTTATAAATAAATATACAGTAAAACAGTGATGCAACTTATGTCAGTCGGTTTGTCCAACCGATCACCCTTGAACGAACTTTTTGATGTCATAAATTTAATTGCATTCAAACACATGCTTGGGCGGCCACGCGATATTGGCTATTATCGAAAAAAAGATGATCGATCGTCTCTGCATTCTCTGTTGGATAAATTTAACTGTCCATCCACGTCAAAACCGCCTCTACGTCAAAGGGATGCGTTTCTACGACTCGAACTGTCAGTCGATCACCGTTTACCTGCCAAAAATTATACAACGCCACCGTGATTCCCAGAAATATGTTACGTCTTGTCACAAAACAATCATATCAGTCACTTTCAGATACTGTTGTCTATACATTGCGTTATTCTGTTCTGAAAAAATCGCATTTTATTTTGTAATATCAATTTTCCGTTTAAATAACTATTAAAATGTCTAAATATTTTTACATTATTTTAATTCTGTAGCTGTATACAAATTACATAAGTAACATGTAAGCAACATGTAAAGTAAACGTGTCTTTCATTGCAAATATTTCTTTTAAACGATATAGAGGTCACGTGAGGCGTGATGACAGCGGAGACGCTAAACAAACAGATTCCTTGGAAACGTGTAATCTGCATTTCTTTGATTGCATAGGATTGCAACACCTGGGTCTGGAGCAAGGAGCGGGCCAGGGATGGGGTGGGTTACCCCGAGGATCTCTACCACCGCACTGTCTTCCACCGCCTCCCGGTCATCACCCGCACACACATCCACAGCCGGTTGGTGCATCAGCCTTCAACCCTTTCCATCATGCCATCGAACAGAGATCTCCGAGACTACCTGGACCTAATGCCGGTAAATATTCTCATTATAAAGGATAAAAATCTCAAAGAAAATTAAAATCAAGATAATACAACATACAAGAGAATATTTTATTTAAATAACATTCAGCGTTTTCTTAAGCGAGATTAAATGATTAATAGGCATGTAATTGATATGTCTATAAGAATCTTCGAGGAATGACTTGGGTCCTATCAGTGTGTCCGTGAGGGAAGTAACGCCGACAACGTCACCCGGCAACCCCGGACCGGGCTTGTTGACGACGGCTTCCGTGACGGCACCGACGCCTCCCGCCGAGTCGACCACTACTACTACGACACCCAGCCCGTCTGGACATCACTCACACTTTCAAGGTAAAAGAGATACACATAATCCGAGATTAAAGCCAACGATTCGAATCTTCATGCATGACCCGAAGAACCTGATACCTTGTTTGTAACACAGGTCTACATCTGTTGGGTGCCACGGGATCTATCTTCGGATCGATATTCGCGCCATTGTTACCACAGTCCTCTTGGCTTTACAACCCTTTGTATCACACGCAACAGTATATCCTGGAGCCGGAATGGCACGCTTTGGCCTTGAGAATGGCTCAACAACGACTGCAGAGGCCGGATCAGGCTCGATTGGAGGAACTCAGGAAACTTAGGAGCAGCAGCGACAGTCCCGAGAGTAGTACGAAAGACGAAGAACGGAGAGGAGACGATCAAGGCGCTTTACGTCAATCTGGACTGGATAGTCCTGACGATAGTATCGAAGTGGATGATAAGAACGATCAAGATCTAAATAGAGACCGCATTAGAAGCGATGAGTCAATACCCGAGCAAGATTCTCCAAGAATCTCGCCGATCAGGAGCGATCTGGAAGATGCCGCATCTACAGATGCCACCTTTCAAGAAGCATCGATTCATCTACGACAAAGTATAGAAAATTTAAACGATTCGGATCTTCAAATTGATCAAGATCAGATTGCTCGTCGCGGTGACCTCACTGTAAAAATCCGTCTAGAGGGTACGGTTGATCTTAGCACGAAGAAGGGCCAAGATAAGGAAAACGTCGGTCAAGATCTGACGACACGAAGAAAGGAGGATGGAATAGATGTCGAAAGAGAAGCCATCAGATCACGAAGAGAAAGAAGTCCTAAGCCTAGACAGGTGTGGAGACCTTATTAAGAATTAAAGTCAGTATATTTGTTCTGTGAGAGAATTCTTCAAGCGTGATGATCTTAACGAATTCGATGATCAAGGCGAGAAATGGATTTGTCGAAGGAGTACAGATTGAATTAAGTATGATCTAGGCAAATTTTATCGTGTGTTTTTTCAGAAGAAAACTTCATTTCCGCTAAGAGTTCAGCGGGAGTTCAGGACATTGATCAATTCCATCTCAATAATTCGAGATCCTAAAAGTGGAAAACTTGCACGATGTTGTAGAATAGTTTAGAAATGCTAAGCGATACATCATCGTCAAGTTTTCGAGGGATAAACGGAACACACCCGTTGGATGCTCGAACATCTCGCGCAATATAACGCGGTTAATCATCTGCTTGAAAATTAATTATCAAAACTTTCGGACGAACTTTTTTGTCAAAGTTATTTATCTATTCGTATGCCCGTTGCGGTATCGTCTAAGAACAGTCAAGGACTCGAGGACTAACCAGGGTTTACGTTCGCATATATAGTATGTACATATATACAATGACGTCCGATTATTATATAAGTTAATGTTTCAAGTAAACGTTAAGTACACTACCCTCTCGTCATTCCGATTAAGAATACTTAAACTTTCTGAATGTCTTATGGACTACACGAATATGCTGTTGAAGCGCGCGCAACGCGCATGTGTATCTTAATCCTGAAGAACGAATTTCGTAAGTCAGGATGTACGTTTTTCCGTGATGATTATTTATCATCTTCTTCGAACTATATTGTAACGTCGATTTTAGGAAAGAAAATACTCGTGTGGCAGATGACATTTGGGAGGTTTCCTGGTACAAGCGAAAATACGAGCTGTCTACGTTGTAAATATCATCATATTGAAAAATTTTAATCGTGGCCGAGTCACATTCTTTTTCAAATCATTATCTCCTTTTCATGAGGCAATGTCATTTTTTAGGCAGCAGAGACATCGATATCCATAGTAAAATGTCATTACATAATTATTGTTTACATGATCCATGAAGTCGTCGATGACGACGCTGTATGTATGCGTGACTACAGGCCTTAATCAAAATCATTCATTGTTTAAGTACGTCATCAAATAAAGTAATATCATCCGTTCCATGATATTGATTTACTCTCTTATATGATCAGAATTGATTTCGCTGAGGACATGTCATGCAATTCATAAGTTGGTAAGTGCATCATTGTTTATTATATATATATAAAATAATATATATATATAATATATATATATATATATATATATATATATATATTATATATATATATTATTTTATATATATATAATAAACAATGATGCACTTACCAACTTATGAATTGCATGACATGTCCTCAGCGAAATCAATTCTGATCATATAAGAGAGTAAATCAATATCATGGAACGGATGATATTACTTTATTTGATGACGTACTTAAACAATGAATGATTTTGATTAAGGCCTGTAGTCACGCATACATACAGCGTCGTCATCGACGACTTCATGGATCATGTAAACAATAATTATGTAATGACATTTTACTATGGATATCGATGTCTCTGCTGCCTAAAAAATGACATTGCCTCATGAAAAGGAGATAATGATTTGAAAAAGAATGTGACTCGGCCACGATTAAAATTTTTCAATATGATGATATTTACAACGTAGACAGCTCGTATTTTCGCTTGTACCAGGAAACCTCCCAAATGTCATCTGCCACACGAGTATTTTCTTTCCTAAAATCGACGTTACAATATAGTTCGAAGAAGATGATAAATAATCATCACGGAAAAACGTACATCCTGACTTACGAAATTCGTTCTTCAGGATTAAGATACACATGCGCGTTGCGCGCGCTTCAACAGCATATTCGTGTAGTCCATAAGACATTCAGAAAGTTTAAGTATTCTTAATCGGAATGACGAGAGGGTAGTGTACTTAACGTTTACTTGAAACATTAACTTATATAATAATCGGACGTCATTGTATATATGTACATACTATATATGCGAACGTAAACCCTGGTTAGTCCTCGAGTCCTTGACTGTTCTTAGACGATACCGCAACGGGCATACGAATAGATAAATAACTTTGACAAAAAAGTTCGTCCGAAAGTTTTGATAATTAATTTTCAAGCAGATGATTAACCGCGTTATATTGCGCGAGATGTTCGAGCATCCAACGGGTGTGTTCCGTTTATCCCTCGAAAACTTGACGATGATGTATCGCTTAGCATTTCTAAACTATTCTACAACATCGTGCAAGTTTTCCACTTTTAGGATCTCGAATTATTGAGATGGAATTGATCAATGTCCTGAACTCCCGCTGAACTCTTAGCGGAAATGAAGTTTTCTTCTGAAAAAACACACGATAAAATTTGCCTAGATCATACTTAATTCAATCTGTACTCCTTCGACAAATCCATTTCTCGCCTTGATCATCGAATTCGTTAAGATCATCACGCTTGAAGAATTCTCTCACAGAACAAATATACTGACTTTAATTCTTAATAAGGTCTCCACACCTGTCTAGGCTTAGGACTTCTTTCTCTTCGTGATCTGATGGCTTCTCTTTCGACATCTATTCCATCCTCCTTTCTTCGTGTCGTCAGATCTTGACCGACGTTTTCCTTATCTTGGCCCTTCTTCGTGCTAAGATCAACCGTACCCTCTAGACGGATTTTTACAGTGAGGTCACCGCGACGAGCAATCTGATCTTGATCAATTTGAAGATCCGAATCGTTTAAATTTTCTATACTTTGTCGTAGATGAATCGATGCTTCTTGAAAGGTGGCATCTGTAGATGCGGCATCTTCCAGATCGCTCCTGATCGGCGAGATTCTTGGAGAATCTTGCTCGGGTATTGACTCATCGCTTCTAATGCGGTCTCTATTTAGATCTTGATCGTTCTTATCATCCACTTCGATACTATCGTCAGGACTATCCAGTCCAGATTGACGTAAAGCGCCTTGATCGTCTCCTCTCCGTTCTTCGTCTTTCGTACTACTCTCGGGACTGTCGCTGCTGCTCCTAAGTTTCCTGAGTTCCTCCAATCGAGCCTGATCCGGCCTCTGCAGTCGTTGTTGAGCCATTCTCAAGGCCAAAGCGTGCCATTCCGGCTCCAGGATATACTGTTGCGTGTGATACAAAGGGTTGTAAAGCCAAGAGGACTGTGGTAACAATGGCGCGAATATCGATCCGAAGATAGATCCCGTGGCACCCAACAGATGTAGACCTGTGTTACAAACAAGGTATCAGGTTCTTCGGGTCATGCATGAAGATTCGAATCGTTGGCTTTAATCTCGGATTATGTGTATCTCTTTTACCTTGAAAGTGTGAGTGATGTCCAGACGGGCTGGGTGTCGTAGTAGTAGTGGTCGACTCGGCGGGAGGCGTCGGTGCCGTCACGGAAGCCGTCGTCAACAAGCCCGGTCCGGGGTTGCCGGGTGACGTTGTCGGCGTTACTTCCCTCACGGACACACTGATAGGACCCAAGTCATTCCTCGAAGATTCTTATAGACATATCAATTACATGCCTATTAATCATTTAATCTCGCTTAAGAAAACGCTGAATGTTATTTAAATAAAATATTCTCTTGTATGTTGTATTATCTTGATTTTAATTTTCTTTGAGATTTTTATCCTTTATAATGAGAATATTTACCGGCATTAGGTCCAGGTAGTCTCGGAGATCTCTGTTCGATGGCATGATGGAAAGGGTTGAAGGCTGATGCACCAACCGGCTGTGGATGTGTGTGCGGGTGATGACCGGGAGGCGGTGGAAGACAGTGCGGTGGTAGAGATCCTCGGGGTAACCCACCCCATCCCTGGCCCGCTCCTTGCTCCAGACCCAGGTGTTGCAATCCTATGCAATCAAAGAAATGCAGATTACACGTTTCCAAGGAATCTGTTTGTTTAGCGTCTCCGCTGTCATCACGCCTCACGTGACCTCTATATCGTTTAAAAGAAATATTTGCAATGAAAGACACGTTTACTTTACATGTTGCTTACATGTTACTTATGTAATTTGTATACAGCTACAGAATTAAAATAATGTAAAAATATTTAGACATTTTAATAGTTATTTAAACGGAAAATTGATATTACAAAATAAAATGCGATTTTTTCAGAACAGAATAACGCAATGTATAGACAACAGTATCTGAAAGTGACTGATATGATTGTTTTGTGACAAGACGTAACATATTTCTGGGAATCACGGTGGCGTTGTATAATTTTTGGCAGGTAAACGGTGATCGACTGACAGTTCGAGTCGTAGAAACGCATCCCTTTGACGTAGAGGCGGTTTTGACGTGGATGGACAGTTAAATTTATCCAACAGAGAATGCAGAGACGATCGATCATCTTTTTTTCGATAATAGCCAATATCGCGTGGCCGCCCAAGCATGTGTTTGAATGCAATTAAATTTATGACATCAAAAAGTTCGTTCAAGGGTGATCGGTTGGACAAACCGACTGACATAAGTTGCATCACTGTTTTACTGTATATTTATTTATAAAACAACAAATTTATTTTTATTATTTTTTTTAAAAACAACACATGCCTCTTTTATAAAGATCTTCTACAACAACATCTTTCGATAATTATATTATCGAAAGATTATGAGAAGAAAATTCTTTTTGATTTACATAATGAGTAAGTGACGTAATATTGATTTTCGGCACATCGCGGTGTAAGAAGAACGGTGCAAGAAGTAAGCACCGTGGTCATCAACGTGATATCGGTTTTTCGAAAGACCTTGATCAATAACAGATTATGCCGTCATCTGTGCGGGGCAGTTTAAAAATTCCGTGAAGGCTGCCGCGAAGCCACCGTATGCGACGGGGGGAGGGGTAGGAGTTCCGGCGGGGTGGCAAACAGGGGAAGCTTGCTTTGACGGAGCGGGGAGAATTGTCCGGTCACTGGCACGAGGGCGTGACCATCAAGACACGCAGATCCTCTCATTGGTTGCTTGTACGCTCCCACCAGTCGCACGGCGATGAGTGGTGGGATGTGAAAAAGCTCGGTAGGGGTCGAAGGGATGATTTTTAAGCTCTCTTTAAGCCGCGCGCGCTCGCCAGGGAGGACACCGCTATCTCGCGTCGTACCACACCAGCGTGGCACACTGAACGGACTAGCCGTGTGAGAGCTCGTAGCCCTCCTACTTTATGAGGGGGATTAAGAAAACGATAAGAGATGCGCGAAAGCACCGCTGCCACCGAGCTTACGGGAGCCAACGGATGGCTTCTGTTGGCAGGAGCATGAATAAGAACCGCTTTGGTAAGCTCTTCAGACACCCGGATTCTTAGATGACAGATGCATCGCGACAACTTTATTCGATAATTGACAATGAGTCAGTTTTTCATTATGTTAATTAAATTTGGAGCTTACAGATAACCTTTCACCAATTATTATTGATATAGTTTGATTCTAAATACTTAAGGTTGAATTATTATTTATGTTGCAATGATGGAATATTTGTGTGAGAAAAAATTATATAGGGAAACACGATTTAATAATTGTAATAATTGTTATAGTTTTTATATATAATTATTAAGATATACGATATCAAATTTTGTTTCTGAAAAAAAATTTAATTAATATTCAAAGAATATTTAGTAATTTTCCTTTACCTACAATCTTATCAGTTTTACAGTGAAGTAAAAACATTTGACACGATATCCTTTTTAGAACGGCTGTAACATATTTTCAATTTAATAAACCTCGAAAATGCCGTACACCCTCTTTCGACGGAACTCGCGTGCCGGGTTGGGTTCGGCTGGCGGGCGATAATTCCGAAAACAAATGAAGACTAATGAGGGGTGGGTCCCTGCGAGATCTAGGAAAGAGTGAGAGCGAGGGAGACAGAGTGCGAGAGACGCGAGCTTGAAAGGGTTCAAGGAGCCGCTGCTACCCTTTAAGGGGTGAGAAATGTTAAGCTTAAACGTTACGGCCCTAGGGTTAGTTGCCTTTGCGTGTGCCTTCCATCGGGGGCTTTAAGGGATGATGTATTATCGAGCAGCGTGCTCAAAATGTGCTACGTACTTTGGTCGCGCCGTTCCCGAGATGCGGTAATGTGACGTCACGTGTAATACGAGCTTTTAAGCGTAGCTTTATATACGTTTCGCCGCCGAGCCACCCGCGGGGTGAATTAAATTTGGTCACGTCGATTAGAACTCGTTGACGCGACGCGATTTCGAATTTCGACTATACACTTTTTATTTGCAGTTATTATACATATTGCTACAATATCGTAATAGTTTCTTCGAACCTAAAAATAAATCACATGTTTATGAAGTTAACTGTGTTCTATGAAGTTAAGACGTTTTCAATATCTTAAATTTTACGCGTGAGTTTGCAGCGATGAAACTTAAGAAACGTTTTAAAGACACTGATTCGAAGCCTGTCACGCAGCTTGAGAACAAAGGAGGAAGTCCTTCAAGTTCTTCGCCTTAAACCTCCTTGATCTCACCACTCTGAGATACATAATAAATTAATTCGCGTATTTTCCTGTCTGTCTTATCTATTCAAATCTATGCAAAACAGGCGTTAAAAACGCCCTTCTTGCTACTAAGGCGTTAACCCTTGCGGAGCTCGATCTCCCCCTCTTTCCATAGCCTCTTTACTTCCTCTGTTACTCTCTCCGACTCGTTCGTCGTTCCTCTTTCTACCCCGCGTTCTATCCTCTAGCTACTGCTGGTTGGATGTCTTTGCACACCCACCCTTTGCGCCCGTTCTCATTATCGCGTCGCAGCAACCCCTAAAATGCCACCCTGGAAAGGTCTCTGGCACCGATCTAAGCTCTACGAGGAGATATTTCGAGAAAGGACGAGAAAATTGCTATCTCTCTCTTCCTTTTACTCTATCTTTATCCCACTTCCACGAAATTTTCTCTTTGAAGTCGAGAAAGAGTGCAAAAATGACGGATCTTTTAAGAAATTGGCAATGTTCAGCGATGCATAAATTTTTATTCTCACCATTTATTATGTTCACAATTATATAAATATTGTAAATAATTTTAATTTTAACATTATATTGTTATAATTAATTGTATAATAACTGATTCAATGAGTATGTTAGAAATTAATCATGTTGAACAAAAAAAAAAAATATTATCGAACATGACACAACGCATGATATTTTTGTCATTTAATAAAAAATTTATTAAGTATACACATAAATTTTTATATTATTAATTATTAACAGTGTTCAGAATAATTAATATTAAGTTTAATAACTGCATATATCAGTCTGATTATGTAACTTCACATAAATGTAGGACGCTATTAGAGAGAAACCGGATTGAGATAAATCGATTTCAAGGATATCGCGAGACGCTATCAAATTTCTATCTCTTAGGCTCGCTGAATTTTCAATGATAGGAAAGGAGACGAGAGATGAGACTGAAACTAGAGAGAGCGTCATTAGTTACCGTCGCTTCCAGAGAAAGATCCCGGTCGCTGGACCTGATTAAAAGACGGAACACCCCGAGACGCCCTTGCAAGACGCATTGGGGAGGTGAAATGTGACGCGAATTTAAAGGATCCGCAGTGATTCGACACGGGGGTGTGGACAGGAACAACCCTTAAAAAGGTTCCCTTTAAGGACCACACGCCCGAAGGGTTGTCGCCACGTTCGTTCGGTTTTCTGTACACGTGAAAGAGCCCTTTAAACGCGTCGCATCGTAAATCAGGTGCGACGGTATCCAAGTTCGGAAGAGGAATATAATCTGACGATCGTAGCAGACCACGATAGGACTTGTGCGATTAGACCAATCTAGCTGTCAACAAGATTTATGATACTCTCATTTAGAGTTATAACAGTAGTTTTATGATAGTAGCGATATATATTTACATAAAATAAATCTCAACGACACATAAAATATAGAATAAAAATCTACACTTGTCATAACGATTGGTCACAATTATAAGTTCGGTAAGAAGGGAGATCCGCTTTAAAGAAAGTCGCGAATTTATTGCAAAACGATCCAGAAACGAAGCGACAGTTTTAAACTGAGCGTTCTTAACAATCTCCCCCAAATGAGGTAAAGGCCACCTTATTGAAACAGGGGTCGCGATTTTTCCGGTTCTCTCTCTCCTCAACCCCTCTGCCACCCTGCCTCTCCCTCGTAGGCGGTTAATTGACACGGGAGAGCGGAAAGAGGGAGGGCAGATTGGGGCTGCACGAGCTGTTCTTGTTAACTCGAATCTTGGCACCTCGCGATTTTTCATCCCCTTAGCCAGACTGACAAAGACGACGGCCTCGGCCCTTCGGGACGTGCGCGATCGGGGTGTTTTCGTTCGTGGACAATCTCAGCTACGATCAGTGTGGTATCTGTTACGGATACATTAATTTTCTTTGAACTTGCTAGCAATTGCTTCTGAATGTATTGCAGAGCTCTTAAAAATTATTATAATAATATAAATAAAATGTATATCGCTATAAAATGTAGCGAAATCCGAAACAATTCTTTCAGATTTTTTAAATTATAAGATTTTGTGATCTGGAATTTTAATTCATGCATATTATAATTAATACAAGTAATTTTTAATAAAAATAAGAAAAATATTATAGGTATCAGAGGAAATGCTTTTGTCGCGTAAATTGTGTCTTACAAAGTTTTTATAAAAAAACTTGTTAAAAGTAAATGTTGCAGTTAAGTTAAACAAAAATATTTTCTTATAGAATAAATTTAATTTAATTTTATAATATCCATTATCGTTTTTTATTATCTTATTTCGTTTTACAAATTTACGAGCCTTATCTTTTCTTATTAAAACAAATATACTTGTGCAATCTCAATTTAAAATTAATTACGCTGAAGATTGTATCATTCGATATATTGAGATTGACGAAAGAGATGAAATTAGAAGCGATATCGGAGTTCGAAAGAAAGAAAAGACGCACGGTCTGTCCGTCGGACTTCGGCGTTCTCATGAAGCCCTTAGGGAACCCATAAAATTCGTCCCTGCTGTCGAGGTAGGCCCGAACGAAATTTAATAACATCCCCCCTAGTTACACCTCAATGGGCACCTTAACAACCCTGCACGGCCAGCTACTCGTCTCACACCCTCAATAGTGCTCTTCCTTTTCTCCTTATCAACCCTCCTGGCGTAGATATCTAATAAACCACCTCTTGAACACCCTTATCTTGTCAGCAATACCCAGCGGCTGGGCAGCTTTGAAAGTTCGAAAGGTGCTTGACTGACCGACCCTATGCTGGACTGGATAGAGGCGCAACCTGTGAGCCGACTGACGAACCCGGAGCGAAAGGGTTGAAAAAACTCACGAGTACATCACTCGAAATAAACCGATCGATATTCGTTGAGCGCCGTTTGTACCCTAGCCGAAACAATGTAGGTGACCCAATTGTATGAATTGTGCAATTAATTCGGGGCGGCGTGCTAAAATGGTACGTCAATAATTATTATAATTTACATTATATAATCTCTAATGTATTGATATTCTTTAATATTGATAAAATGCTCTGATTGATTTCAGTGAAAAGTTAATCTTGTTAAAATTTTCATTTTTATGTGATTTTTTCTTTTTTTATACCATATTAAAAATGAGATCACGCGTAGTTTCTGAGATTTATTTAAAAAATGTTGTAATTTCTGTGATTATTTAGTCAAAGTTCAGCCAATGATTTAAGGAATTATATTAGAATAATCTGTGGATCGCGACGGCAAGAGGCGCAAAGAGAAGAAAAGTTAAAGCTCCGGCATACTACCGGGCGCGGCAGTGGCTGATTCTTGATTGAGCAGACCGGGGTTGCGGGGGTTGGAAGGGAGTAACAGCGAGAAATCGACGGCAGGACTGCCATCCCGTAGTACGCCTCGGGGATAGGAGGGAGCGAAGCTCCGTTAAGCCGCTTATCATGCCGAAACAATACACTGTCGGTGCACCAGTATCAGTACCCGACCCTCACTGCTCCGGGCTAGTCCCATCAAAATTTGGAGCTTCGAACGAGTTTCAATGGAATTCGTGCCACCCGACTGTCCTGTCGAACCGGCCGGATACCTGAAAACTTTTTCGAAAACGTTGGCGACGGTGAAATTGTTTAAACCATCGTTCATATTACAGCGCACGCATTACTATTCCAAAGAAAAAGTCTGATTGATTGTACGCTAAAAATAATTTCGAGTGATATTTCGCAATTTATTTAATGAAATTTTTGCATTTATTAAAAAATTTTTTTATGAATAGTACTACAAATATCATAATATTGCGATATTAAAAGTAAAAAAAGAATGATTTAACTTGATCGCTTAAGGAAAGATATTTTACCGCGCCGTAAGCCACTCGATGGCAAAGTTAACGGAGCCAAAGTTTATTCGTGACTTCTCTGCGAGCGCGAGAACCGAGCGACTTCCTCGAAACGGAAAAGGCAGAGTTCACGCTCGGGGCTTAATCAGAGTCTTCTTCACTTAGAGGCCGGCAAACTCAATTTTGAGTCGGTGCCTGCCGACGCTCAATTTTGACACCCTTCGCAGCCACGAAGCTAGCGCGCGAGAAGAGGGCGTCGACCCTGGCCTGCCGAAGTTGCCGCAGTTACTCTCCTCCCGGGAGGGGTACGGCATCGGGGTTGTAAACTTAGTTATCTATCAGGGAGACGTGCCGAGAGGCTGAAGGTGAGCCTCACCGGAACCCAGGTACCCGCTCAAATTCGTTGCGACGAAGATGACGGAGGCTGCGCGTGTCTTTGATTAGAGAGCATCGACTTACCCGACAGTTTGAATCCCAACGGGTCCTGCGGATGTCCGAAGGGGAATGGACGAGGTCCGAAGTGAAAGGGATGAAAGGCCTGATGTCCTGCAACGTGGGATGAATTCATGAATTGTCATCGTTGCGACTCGACGGCAAGTTCCGACAACTCGCGGTTATCCGAATAACATTTACCAGTTTGCTCTTATTAATTAAGATTTTTAACTAATTTCTCTCAAACATAAGATAAATTTTAATAAAAAGTTATTATCTTCGGTAGGTAAAGTTGTACTCACTTGTCTTCGACCGCGGTTCTCTTGGACCGTCCACAGTCACCTTGATCGCCTTCGACAAGGTGGCCACTTGCGGCGGTGATGTTTGCAGCATGATCGTCAGGGTGAAACTTTTCCCTGAAACGAAAACGAGCATGTCAGGAGGTATGAGAAGAAAGAATTATCTCCTGGCGGTAAAACGAGAAACGAGTTTTTCCCAATGGAACGATATAGCATATCGTGTTTTGGCTCCGTTGCCAGACCAAAAACCATAAAGACGGTTGATTCCGCACTCCTCGGTTTGCGTAGGCTCTATTATTCATATCCAATTCGCCGACCACGAAAAGAAATTCTCACTATGTACAAACTCATGAATTGCATTTACTTTTTCTATGTCCTGCATTATTTGAACATTTATTTGATTAAGAGTACATTTGCGTGTCGAGGTGAAACGAATCCATTAAATATAAAAAGTAACAACAACATAAATTAAACAAATGTTATAATTTGCTACTCAGTAATGTAACTCTTATGTATAACATATGTTAAATTATATTTATATTGTTGATTGGGAAAATTATGATATTGTAATGTAATATTACTTCTATACAATGCAAATTATTGCAGCATGCAATGTTTCAGTAATATTGCATTAATATTGGAAGTATTGTAGCAATATTGACGCAAGCTTCTGAACTATATGGGATTGTTATTTTAGCAGAGATACGCTTTACAAGCATTTACGTAATGATGACTGCCACTTTATGTGTTAATCGAATTGACGTTCTGACGTTAATCGAATAGCTGCAGCTATCGCAATTGATTGGATTGAAATTTCTTGGTGGATTTAATCCGTAATATCGCAAAGGATATGTGCTTGATGGCATGCACGGGCAAAATGACAATGTACGCGTGGTGCGCTCGCTGGAAACAAA
>Ga0157363_1001201_pt1 | contig 21307 bp, 18 predicted proteins | sample AttsexASBM1_FD_111477 | JGI IMG/M metagenome (GOLD analysis project Ga0157363, IMG submission 111477) | Fungus gardens microbial communities from leaf cutter ant in Ribeirão Preto, State of São Paulo, Brazil - Atta sexdens ASBM1 | ecosystem: Host-associated > Fungi > Mycelium > Unclassified ... | reverse complement strand
CGTATATTTTTCCGTATATTTTATAGTCATTCAAAATTTGATACGATTCTTCTCTCTATCCTAAGGAAACTTCTGCATCAATTTACATTTTACATAATTAATAACATTATCTATTAATCTATGTACGGTCTAAAATGAGATTCTTATTGATTATTAATCTATAAATTCTGAAGGAGTTTGTATAAATGCAAATCAAAATAATTTTTATCTATAAATATAACAAAGATATTTCTGTCAACAAAGAATAATTTCAGATAAACTATTTATTATAATAATCTATAATAATCAATATTACGCTGAGAGAAAAATGTTTGAATTGTATGACTAAATGGTAAAATAATTAATTTATGAATAACTAATTGTGAATAATTAGAAGTTTCATTTTTATAATTACTACTGCTCTAATAATAACAATAATTATTATATGTATTAGTATAATAATTTTTATCCACAATGACATAATGACTCCATCAATAAAGGTTTAATTTCGGGCAAACTGATTACTCAATAATCAATATTATTGAGAGAAAAATGGTACTTGTGACTATATAGGCTGGTCGTATCTTAAAAAATTTTAAGGCTTGTCAAAATTAGAAAGAATTGAAGGAAAACTTTTTGTTTTTTTTTTTTTTCAAAAGTGGAAAACAAATAAACTGACCCTGTGCTTCCACGCGTTTGCTCTCTCACGCGATCGGCTCGTTTGGCACAGACAGCTTGTCCGCTCTGGCGAAATCGAGGGATCGCGTTTCTCGTCGCGGTTCTCGTCGCGCATTCAACACTAAACGCGACCGGTCCAAACTAGTCATCCATCTTCTCTTTTGTCCCTTCTGAACAAGATTTTTCACGTCGCACTGTAAAACTTATAAACAACAAAAAAAAACGTCCAAAAGGAAAGACATAAAGAAACTATAACATATTTATAAGATAAAATTCGAAATTGCGGACGATACTTGGCGTTGAAAGCGCTACGGAAGAATCGCTCTTTAATCTATTTACCTTCTCGCTAAATTCCTGTAGACATAAGGGATCCTTTCAAACGTCAAATCTTCAGCTTCCCCATAACCTCGTATTCTGCTTTAGATTTATCTCGATTCTATTGGAAAGTATGTCCTTTCCACGCTCTATCCAGCCAGGCGGCTTCTCCGAAATCCGGTCATCGCGACGAAAACGACAGGACACTTGACAGCCTTTCACGGTGTCTCTCACTGTCCCTTTTCAATCAGACCGGCACCGCACCAATCGGCAGGGCGAGCAAGCCAGCAGGGTCGACACGTGTGCCTCGGTGCGCGTGTATCGACGTACGTTCGTGTGAATGAGATGGATGGGTGCGCGTGCACGCCGGACGTCGCGAGCACGTGTTACTCGTGTCACTCGCGAGCGAACAGAGGAGACTCCGACGTGTCCGAACCATACGAAATCCCGATTCTTACTGACAGACCGGAGTACCGGACCGTTGCAGAAATCCCCTTCACCTCGGGGCCACGCGTCGCTCGACTCGCTCCAATGCGTGACTTGTGAGCGAGAACCGGCGGACCGGCACACCATGAGCATACGCACCAACGCACTGTCGCCGGTATACAGTATTGTATCGCGCAACGCATTGTACCCTCTCTCGCAAATATAGCTCTCCTGAAATATATGAATTACGTGACTCATACTTTCTTACATGTCCAGATAACACAAAAAAAATTCAGTCGTGCGTCATCAATTTCCAGTTAATTTTCAGATGCAAAAAGAATCTCTTCTCAGAATTGTTCGGAAAATTTTTTTTGTATCTGAAAATAAATTTTAAATTGATGGCATAACTGAATTCTTTTTGAACTCTCTGCGCTATCTTTTGCGGTGAACGCTAAGGTTACGTTATCTTCTTCTTAATAACTAATTAAGAAAAAGATGATTTTAATGACTTTAACGTTCGTCGTATCTGGAGCTACGTTATTGCAAAAATTCTCTATTATCTGGATTCTGCTATCCGTATTCACATCAACTTCCTGAGTCAGCCATATATACATTTAACGCTTCCACAAATTTATCTTCGGATGCTTCACAAATTATTTTATTGACTGCAGAGTATCTAAAGATGAATTTAGAAAATTTTAAGATCATCTTTAGATGCTGTAAGGCCTGATTATGGACATAAGATGACCTGACTTCTTGGTTCAAAAAATAAAATAACTTTGCCATTGTTATAAAATTCTTTATTATTCTCTTAAAGAGTGAAATCTCATTCTTAAAGATTAAAAATTGAGCCACTCTTTTTTGAGACTCGCTCAATTTTTACTCTTTAGAGTAAGATTTCACTTCCAAAGAATTTAGAGAGTATGGTTGATCTTATCTTTAGTTCTTCACTGGATCTAAATATATAAGCCAATTATATTAAAAAAATTTAAACAGTTGCAAAACTGCTTTCTCTGCTGAATACAATAGCCATTGTACAATTTAGATGCTGTATATAAAATTAGGTAGGCGTTGCAAATATATACAGTTAAAACAAACTTGCGTAAACTAATCTCAATTCCCAAAAGATGTAATTGTTAATTATTTGAAAATCATACCACAAAATATTCTTTGTACAAATTATTTTTAAATAAATTCAAATAATTGTAGTGGTGAATTTTTTACTTGTATAGAATTCGCTTCCCAAGTGACAATAAATAAATATATTACATGTATATATTTGAATAAATGTACAACAAATATATATATATATCTCATCAATTTTTCATATAATCATTTTTTACATACATTCTGTAGAAATAAATAAAATTATTATTAATATTTTAGAAAACTATTATCGGTATCACAATTTAATATTAGAATTACATTCTCGAGATTTAATTGTTCTTAGATCTCATCTAACTAATCAGATTAATCTTAATTTGACGTCACGTATAACGTCACTTAAGATCCTAAAGATTCTCAAACGATGATTGGATACTTAAAGATGTGACACGCGTGATTGTATGTAAGTTTTTTCGTGACGCATTCGATTTCGCGTTAACCGTGCTACACACTGCCGACACGCATGTAATCTGAGCATTCGGTATTGATACATTTTAAAGCGTCATTCCATGTGGCTCGCATGTGCTGAAAAAACAAAAGTTTTTATCACAATTTTAAATCTTAAGTTGCAATTCTGTGAAGCGAAATTTTCTCATATATGTAATTTGCACATACATGTGCAAATACAGTTGTTTGACAAAAACTTTAATTGATCCAATGCTATAAAAAAGTGGTTACAACATTAATGTTATAGAAAAAGACAGAGAGAGAAAGAGAGAGAGAGAGAGAGAGAGAGAGAGGAAGAAAGAAAGAAATCTAATCAGTCATACATGTATATATGCATATATATTTGCATTGATTTTTAATGAAATATGTTAACTTTGATTGAACTCCCGAACTTCGTATAATTTATTATGCCATATAAAATCGATTATCTATATACAGGCGCGTGAAAAAGACGAGATAACAGTTCCATGTATCAGTAATTAAAAAGGTTAAAAAATTTATAGATAACTACAACATATGTGATATGTCCGAACGTTTTACTTCATTCATATTATAACGGCACAAGAACGTTACATAGATGAAATAAAAGTCATGTTTTTGTTTGAGCAATCATCATAAATGTAAAATTGTCAGAGATATAAAAATTCATACATTATATATATTTAGCAAGTGTAGCATTTCACTAAATACAGTTTTCTTAATATATACATAACGTCTATTTTCTTTATATATATATATATATATTTTTTTTTTGCATAGATGTTAATAACAAAGTACATTGTACTGCATTCTAATAAATTAGAATAATAGTCTTTATAACTCTTGAAACACGAAGTTTCGCAGATTTTGCTATTTTAATGTAAACAATGCACCTCAAAAATCATATAAAAAAAGTCCCCCTCAAACAGTAAATTTCACATCTTGAACACATTCTGTATGACTCAGTAATACTCAGCATCAACGTATGTTACAAATTGAGAACATGTGTCGTGGATATTCAGGCTGACTCATCTGGAAAACACTATTTTCTGAAACATTTGTACAAATACTGCAATCACTTATATTACCTCGTCTCATCGTTTCTAATCCATTAATTATCATAGAAACCACTAAACACAAGTTCGATGGCTGCTTGCACGTCACCATTGGTAAACTGCAATGCCTGAACATTTATCGTGTCGTCTTGAAGACCCATCTCATGCATCTGTGCCAACTGCCGCTGTAGATCATTAATCGGTGGTGAGAATAGCGGTAATACTGGCGACAAGGAGGTCGCCGGTGACGCGACTGGCTGCTGCGGATTTGAATTGGTCGCCAATGCGGCTTGTCTCATAGCTTCCATGAACATCTGTGGCGTGATCACGCCGGTGCTCTGATTATCAGTTGCAGGTTGATTGATACCGTCGGATGTGGAGGATGGCAAATTATCCAATCGCTGCGATGTCTGCGAATTCGTAGCCGGCGACACGTTAGGAAAACGTAGATTACTGTCATTTATAGGCTGCGTGGCGAAAAAGTGGGCAATATCGCGCGCCATTTCCTCCTCAAGGCTCATGCTATCTACGCTATAGGAACGTGCAGTAGTAGGCTGTGAACTGGTCACTGAACTGCTGGAGGAGCCGCTGGAGGCCGCGTTGTGCGCTTCCTCGTGCACGGCTGCTGCGATGTTCTGTGCTGCCTCGATTAACACTGGATGCAACTGTGCTATTCTAAATGTGAGACAATAAAAAAAAAATCTTTAAATCCATGTTCATATTAAAAACATATAAAGTAAAAATATATTGTTTTACAAAATATGCTATTTGCATAATATTTCTGAGATAATATACATTTAGGAGATCATACATCTAATCACCTTCTAACAGTATCAACATCTATGAAATGCGCCATTAATTCAGGATCCTGCAACATGGCAATGGCGACTGCATCTTCGTGCAATCCAGGAGAGGATGAAATAATATTATCTATCACCTCTGGTCTTTTGCTTAAACGCTGAAACATATCACAATGTTTATATAGATTTTCTATAATAATACTTGACAATTATAATTAAAATTATATCATGTGTTGTACAAGATATGAAAGTATATAACACAGCATAAACATTATTTAAAGAATATTTACATGCAAAGCATTTCTAAATGCAGGGGTCTCATTGAAAGATTTAAATGCAGATGCCAATTGTAATATGCAATCTTCTGATATATGTTTATTCAATATTGATGACTCTGGTTCTTTTTTCTTTAATGCATGCACCATTGATCCATTCTTCAATCCAATAGATTCCACTGTTGCATCATCCTCAAGTATAAGCCCATAATAAATAAATTCTAAAGAAAAAGAGAGATAATCATTAGTATTATGTTTATATTAAAATTGAATTTATTCTACAAGGAATTATTTCAAAAAGCTTGAACTGTAATCATATTTTTTTTTTAATTAGAATTGAAATTTTTTTTAAGAAAGATAAAAAATAAGGCTAATCCACTAAAAAATGAAAACAAGACTAATTTAAAATAAAACTAATCTGATAAAGATTTTTGACAGTCTAAATGCCTCAATGTATATTTCAAATATATAAGAAATCAAAGAACATCTAATGTTAAATTTTATAGGATTGAATAACAAAAGAGTACAAAGATAATCGTGACCAATCTCCAAATAATGTAAAGTCATTTTTACCAAACGAATCCTTGGGCAGATTCCACCTTTTCGCGGCTTCTTGCTTCAGCGTCTCTACTTTCGTCTTCAGGTTCACGCCACTCAACGTAATCGGCATGACAATCTCAGAATTTATTTGTATTCCGAACAACAGATCCATGGCTATCATAATTGAATGAATCAATTCGAATCAGAGGATCAACTAGACTTTCAGTACGATCTCTCCGACATTTAATTTTCAATTTCTCGGCTTCTTCTCGACTCTCAGAGCTCATGAATCTCTACGAAGATACTCTCTCTTTTATCCATTTCATACATCGAAATTGATTGAAATCGAGAATAACTTGCAACGAGACATACAAAGTTGTTGACAAAAGATACTTGAAATCTAAGGTTACCAATGCAGCACCAACACTGACCAACACCAAGAACAATACAATGACATGCAGTGACGCTGAAGATGCCTTTTCATGCTCAACACTTAAAGTCTGTTCTTTTTCGAAGAATTATAAACAAACTATACCTGTCTCACTTTAACCAATTCAGAATTTGGGGTGGAAAGAGAACAGATCTTTATTTTTTTTTTAGTGAATAATTTTTTAGTAAATAATCACGACCGAATTCTCTCTCATTTGTCCACAAATAGCCAATCCTGATAGCTCTTAGTAGGTCTGTTCGCGTCGTACTCCAGTATGCTCCTACCCATGTTGGAACACGCAACGCGAACAGACCTTTTACAGACACGATCACATTCATTTTCTAAAGTCTAAACTAATGCCTAAATTCTAAGCAGAATCGCAAGGCTCATAACATATTTTTGTAAGAATTTTTATGCTTATATCCTTATACAATATTTTTACAAATAGCTTCTTACTAGTCATAAAATTAACAAAAAATCGTAGATATTTTCGAATAATCGTATGTTTTACGATGTGCATAAAATTAGGAAACTACTCGTAAGTTTTAACAAGTTTTACGTTACGAGTTTACGATTCTGCTTAGAATTGACTCATAAACTACGATTTTATCAGCAGTTTATCGAAAATATGAAGATTCATATTCATTTTATGAAATAGAATGTTGGTGCCGCTAGTGTAATACAGAGTTTTTTCTGGTGTTTTTTTTTTCACGAAAAAAGTTTGATTATCGCTTTCAGGTTTCTTTCTGACATCTGTGAAATGGCAGGAGACTTGGCAAAATAAGAGAAGAAGAAAAAGAGATCTGGCAACTCTGCGACTGCTATATCGTACAGGAGCCGCGGGAGATTGGCAATACGACCGGCGCGAGTTTTTCTAACAGTTGATAACGGAATGACAGCCCGATGATGCCTGGCGACACGCCGGTCTGACTCATCTCACTCCGAGCTACAAGCTGAACCAGAACAGAGATGCAAGGCATCTGTGATAATATTCGCACAGCGATTGAACACGGACGTACTGACATTATCAGGTCACTCCTGGATGCGTGTACGTATTCTTTCTTTCCTCAAATCTTGCGAGAACTTCTCATGTACTAAAGGATAATAAATTAAGTAGACTGGATAAGAATGTTTTTTCTTCGTTTTTTTGTTGTTTACATTGTCGGTCTTCCCCTGCCACAGGTGAGAACGGTAATGCCACAGAGGGTATCACGAGAGACAAGATATTGAATCAACCAGTTTTGGAGGAAGGAACTTTCTTGTTATATGCCTCAAAGGTCCATGAAGTTCTTTTCCAGACATGTTTTATCCATTATTGTTATTCCAATTTTCATTGTTTTTAAATGTTTCTATTTGGATTATTGATAAATGTTTCTATTTATGCTGTTTATATTTAAGACCAACCAAGTTGACATTGTGAGAACTCTTCTGAATTGTGGTGCTGATCCAGCTGTGCAAAATGCTGATGGACATAATGCGGTAGATGTTGCCTCGAGTGATGCAATACGACGTATCTATATAGAGGAAATGTTGAGAGCAACGGCTGCTTCTGAGTACATAAATATCAACATTCAACTTTATGCTTTCTTTTTTTAATTATGAAATATAATCATCACTTTAAACATATCAATTAGCATCATAGAACAATTGACACATATTTTTTTACAGAGTAGATAGAGTAGTGCAGTTATTGGATGCAGGATTGAACGTTAATTCGTGGGACTCACAGGGCAGTAAGAACACACCATTACATTGGGCAGCATGTTATGGAAACAAACACATTATCGCGTGTTTACTTGGTAATGTATACATAGAGTGTTTGCACTTTAAATTAAATAGATATATTTGATATTTAGAAAAAAGAAAGCTATAATACATTCCAGTTCAGCAACACAAAATTTATAATCAGAAATCATCTGAAAATAATGTTTATATTACCTTTTCCATGTAGATAAAGGAGCCGATGTAAACGCCGAAAATGGTTGTGGCGCTACGCCATTACATGATGCAGTAAATCGTGGTGACATTGCTATTTGTCAAGAACTATTGCAGGCTGGTGCAAATCCTCTTGTACGAGCTACCAAAGGGTAAGTGATTAATTGAATATATTGTTCTTGCGTGTGTAAACAACATTTCTTTTTTTTTTTTTTTCAGAACATTTGCAGGGAAAACGCCGTACGAATTGTCTAGAAAGAAACAATCTCTGCATTGTTTCCTTCAAAGATTTATATCAAATTTCATGCTGAACGAGAACGAAACAATACACAGTGCCACTATGTCGTATCCAGATACAAACTATTGTCAGAAGGGTCTCACGTGCAATATGAGCCAACTGTCGGTCGAATCTAACAAGTCGGATCCGGCGTACGATGTGCCTTCGCGTGATTCGCGTGATGCAGGCAAAGAGAGTCCTAGTAAATCTATTATTGATAAAGGAAGTATTTATAACTTGTTATGGCCACAGCCAAAGACTATAAATGAACTAAAAAATTTTACGGCCCCATTTATCGCTGGAAAAGAGCTTCTTATATCAATAATACAGGTAATTTAGATATACGTATGTATATTAATGTTTTTCAAACATATAGAAAATCTTTTGAATCATATTTCTGTTGAGAAGGAATTCTCTCAATTTTACATATAAATTCTCATTGTGGTTCTAAATTATTTTTATAGGGCAGTGAATCTGTACATAAAATACTGGATGTGTGGGAGATAAGCAGGACTCATCTGCTGGAATTGGGTCATGATGTAAAAATCGGCGAAGTGCAACCTAGTTGCGGCAAGTTGCTCAATGATAATACAATTGAATGCATCGTGAATAGGAATCTATTTAACATTGCGGATAGCTATCAATTGCATATTACGCATAACTCCATAAAAGTAAGCGCTGGAAGTCTAGCGGGGTTGCATTATGCAGTCTGCACATTCGTGCAAATTCTGCGTCTGAGTAAGAATCAGAGTAGGTCGGAAGTGTGCGAGATAGAGCCTGTCTTCATCAAAGACGAGCCGAGATTCATACATCGTGGTATACTATTGGACATCTCGCCTAGAGGACGCGTACCGACCTTGGAATATCTTTTACATATTATTGATCTACTCTCATCGTTTAAGATCTCGCATTTGCACCTCTACTCCAGGCTCGTTCAAAATTGCGATTGGCAGCTTTGTTATTCCAAGTCCGAGATGGTAACTCTAGACAGATATTGCAGGTACAAATTATATATTTATATAATTATAAGAATCCACTTTTTAAATAAGAGATTTCTGATTTTTTATGAACTGTATTATTTATATCATCATTCTTTTTACATATTTATTATATAATTTATGTTTTAAATGGAAAAGTTTTTATGTTACGTAATTTGGAAATTAACTTTTTCAGAGATCGTCATTTGGACATAGTTCCAACGTTGGACGTCGATTCTAATGTCAGCCAACATCACCTGATGCAAATGTGGCCTATCTTTCAAGACTTGCTCGCAGTATTTCCTAGCTTAAATTATGTTCACGTAGGCCCTCGATTAACCACTTTATTAGTGCAAGCTGATAGCTTTGATTTGAGTGTGTCCGTCAACGATACGCTTGAAACAGACATGTCAGAAGTATTCAAGTCTTATTCATGCCTTCAAGAACTCTGGCATATTCTCAATTTGAGCTCGAACACGACTCTACTTTTATGTTCCAACAGTTTACATTCCAAATCCGAGTTTCACAATATTCCTACTAATATCATATTTGTCGAATACGGATTTCAGGTGAGAATTAAATTTCTTTCTTCAATTTTGTATGATATATTCGCAATTATTGAAGTAAAATTTATTATAAATATCCGAATTACAGGCTGATTATGATTTCTCCGAATGGACGGAGCCATTTAGACTAGGTGGTGGTAATGTATTACCAAGTTCTGGCACAGCTAGTTACAATAGTTTGGCCGGATGTCCAGCATCGACATATGCTAACACAAGAAACGCGATAAAAACCTCTTTGGAGCAAAATTCAATCGGTGTTGTTGTCGCACATTGGTCGGGAAGTCATCATCTTACCCCGCATCCTTTCGCGTGGATCGGTTATTTAATAGCGGCTGGTTTAGCTTGGAACTCAACAACGGAAATAGATTTAGGACCTGATGATAATTACGACATTCCTGAGTTGTCTGTATCAGTTAGGTAACTGTTACAAGATTTGTAATCTATGATATATTCATTATTTTATAAAATTGTTTCGTTTTGTAGAGAAAGATATATCACAAAACTATTGGATATACACGTATTTCAAGATTCAGAATATAAAATCGGTAACGCGTTATTGGAATTGGGACGTTTGGACACATTGGTACTAACATTAAGTAAAAATCAAGCAGTCAAAGATCTGCAGCAAATACCAGATAATCGTGGTTCTACATTATATAGATTATTGACTGATCCAGATAATGTTAATTTGGAATATCTTTCGGCCGATCTATTCGCTGTAAGTACGCTTTTGTATGTTCGTTTAATGCGCGAAATATATTTTAAGGATGAATAGCAAGATAAAATATTCAGGTATTTCAAATTAATTCGCTATTATGCGTTCATAGAAAATGACAAAGCAGATTAAGCGAATATCACATTCCTTGTATGAGGCGAACTTATCCTCGAAGTTTGCATCTATGGAAATACAGGAATTACAATTGACATCTGATCTGATGCTGACGGCTTGTAAAATTGGTAGAACATTGATTGGAGTTGGTGTGAATCCAAACAGCAACATGGGACTCGCTGTTATTAATTTAGGAGTATGTAATCTGCCGCCTACTTTCAGGACCGATATAGCAAACAAAATGTTGGCTCATATAGAACAGTATAAAGGCTCCTGGTTGCAAAGACATTTTCCACAGGGTCTCCAGGATTCGTTGCTAGTTTTAACTAGTGCGCTGCATAGGTTTGTGCCGGCGACATAAGTTTTTTTTCTCTTTTTAAGCATACAAAATATTTAGTTTATACTGAGCAATCTACAAAGCGCAAATGTCTAAAAGACTTTTACAGGACATCTCTCTCGAACTTTTGTGTTGTTCGAGATTTTAATCGACTGCAGTGTGCAAATACGATATACGCGGCAAATGAAACACATAATACATACAGGATTTCAAGATATATTTGAGGAAAAACTATTGAAAGCAATATGTATTTTTATCCTTATATATTATTATTACTATTACACTACTATTGTATGCTTGCTATGCTGTATTGTTTCTTAATATTAGCAAATTTATTCTCAAGATACTTTTGAAAAATAATATTTTATTAAGAAAGAATATAATTTTATGCTAAGAAGTTTTGATATAGAAAGAATGTTTGTTTTATTAAATATAAAGACATTTATTAATTATTTTTATTGTCGTTGTTAATTGCATAATAATTCAGTGAATCACGATTGACATAAGTAACAGCGAGTAGTGTTTGAATTGTTTATTTTCATATGGACGTATGTGCAAATGCAGAGTTTAAAAAATTCTCTTTCGCAATAAGGTAACATATTTTTTTATATTACTAACAGATTTAATATAACTATAATGTATCTTATAAATAATATATATAGGTCATATACACAAATTATATCGATCTATTGTAACAATTAATTATTATGAAGAATAATACTAAAACTTTTCATATATATACAATTTTTATACATATAATCGTCATTTAAAGTGACTTAAAACAGGAAGTTTTGCAGGATTTTTATCTAAATACTTTATCTAAATGCTTTTCAATTGTCAGATATCGCAATAATTTTTAATTTTTAATTTGTCTTACATTACATACTTTCTTTTTTCATATATTCATTATTTTATATATTTTTAAAAACTTTAATATTGCATAGAAAAATAGTTGAAAAATCATTCAAGCATTTATTATTTCTATTCGTAAATTTGCTAATGAATTTGGAATTGAGCAGAAAATCTCTAATTAAAGCTATGTCTGGGCGATATTTTAAATGGATTGTAAAATAGAGAATTTGTTATATGTACACACACATGTTTCATCAGTATTAAATCTCCACTTTACGCCATTACTTACATTCATTTGTTAATATAGTATCGCTATTTATGAGATTATTCCTATTTTGTTCGTTCCATCCACCCATCTCCAAATCTTGTTTGTGGGATATTTCTTTTTCGAGTGCTTGCAGCCTATAAAACTCATTGATCTCGAATTGATATTTGGGTGCTGTTATGCCAAAGAAATTGGCCAAGCATTCGCCAACGTAATCACAACCGTCCAACATTTTAGAGCTCAACCATGTGGTTTGATACCATGCCCATGGTAACCAATTCATATTTTTCTACAAAATATGTAAAATTTTATCTTTTTATTGAATAATAAGTATATAATATTGTACATACATAATTTTTAATTAATATGATTATATATTTACAGTATCTATCTGTGACACAATTTTATTTTTTGGCGCGTCAACTTCATCTTCTGACGAATATTCCTCCATTACTCCATCCGAAAACTGCAATATTCTCTTTGGCTTTTTACTCAATTTACGTTTGCACTAGAAATTAATATTTAATAAAATTAAGTTCAGTTAAATTTGTTAAATTTATAGCAAAACATAGAAATTCTTCTGAAGGATGTCAATAATTAATATTTATTAGTAATTTAAAAATTAATGAAATTAAATAAATTAAAAAAAACATGAATCGATATTCAAGATGAATCTATTGCTATTATTAAAAAAAAAATCTTCTATTCTAAAAAATTCTTCAGTACTTAATCTGAAGCTTTATTATAGAAAATATCCAATAAATTTGAGATTAGAGATTAGAGATTATTGGAAGAGAGATTAGAATGTAATAACAAATACAAACAATCCAGTACATTTTTATCTCGAAGGTCAAGCTGTTGTGTAAAGTAAAACTATGTGATCTTGATAAAGATCATTTGGAAGGTTAAATGGAACGAAATACGTATATCTCGGTATCCGGAGCTCTACCTACAATCTCACCTGCGTCTCGGTGTCCGAATTATCCTGCAGAATAACATCGCTCAGATCCCTGATGTCATCCCTCTCCGATGTCATCGTTGGTCTTATCTTGCGATAAACAAAGCCTCTCGTGCCGCGTCGTGCCCTAATGACTCTCGTCAGTACGTCGAGCAAGCTCTCTCTCGTTCTCCCCTCACCGGCCAGATGACTCATTCGAGACAAATGAGATTTCGAAAGAAACGGCAAAGCATCGTGATCCCATTGGTGTTGCTGATTTAACGGTTCTTCCGTTGATCTGCCTGCGTCCGGACTGGGCAAGCAGTAGGGCACTTATATAATCTGTAGTAGGATACCTGAGCACGTTCAGTTCAGTTCTAGAGACCCTTGCTGCTTTCCAGAAAGAGGCATATTTCATCTTTGTTTAACATTGACAAATAGCAAAGATTAATGATGTATTACTGTGTTATACTTGTCGACTGTCTTATTCTCTTGCTAGAAAGCAACCCTTATAACAATCTGATGATTTTGATTGTGTTTCATGAAATACATAATAAAAATTATTTTATTTACTGAATGTTAAACAAGGATAAAATGATATATTATATACAATATATACTTTATGAAAGGGTTTAAGAGTTTGTTAAAAATTTATGAGAGAAAGAAAAGCATATATAAATTATACTATTTCCCTTTAATTTATATTTGTCTCATTTTATAACTTTGATTAAGATTATACATCTACATTAGTAGAAATGGATATTAGTGATCAAATTGACACAAATATCATTTCTATTTTTCTTTGCATTCCATGAATAACAAAGACAGAATAATATTATTGTGTTAACTTATTTAAATGGAAGACATCTTAGAGTGAGATGGTATGATGAGTAGAGTGAAATAATATATACAGAGGAAAGAAATATATACTTTTCTCTCATAAGATTTTAACAAATCATGGCCAGACTCTTTGAGTGCGTTTCATTTGACGCTTACAATATTCATGGAATAGTTTCATCCTTATTGTTTATTAAAATAATGCTATTGTTAAAATAATGCTGGCGAGTATTGTGAACGCTAAATGAACTCACTCTTCATATTAGGGTTTCTTTTTGAGCTCACCATGGCGTGTCGCTTTTCGAAAATGCCATTTCGCGATTGAGTTCAGGATCGAATAGAATTATATTCCTTTAACTAATCTTCTCTCAAGTCTCATTTATCCACTGGCTCTTATAAAATAGATATGTTCGTGCATGCGCGGCTGGCATGAATCGCAACATTTGAGGCCAGGAGCGGCGAAGTAAAGTTTTTCAGTGTATGGAGTTCCCGTGGATAGTTGAGGGAGAGAAGAGGAGAGTGGTGGGATAAATATATTTCCTCATACATATCTTTTTTACATGGCAAAAGTAGCTGTTCTAATTTTATTTTTTTAAATAAAATTATTAATGAATCCTCCTCTACATTTAACTTATCGACCATTTCTCGATAAATGTATAATGTCGCAATATGATTTACGTTTTTATTTCATTGTCGATCGAAGATAAATGTCTTAAATAAGAAAATCTTTCATTCGAACAAGTTGATGAACAAGGAATCATTAAAAGAACGCGAATAAAAATTTTACGTATTTTGTACAAGATCTTTGATCTCGGGATTATCATGTAAAAATTGCATTACATCCTTCAAGCAATACAGTGGCATTTTTCGTATGTTTGTAATTTCTAAATTATAATTTCTAATTTCTAAATTTCTCTCCAAATATACAGATATGAAATTCAGTATATGAAATTCCATACATTGAATCATTCAGTGTATGGAGTACTCCATATCTATATTCCGAAATCCGGAATCGCCCATGTTCGAGGCGGAAAAATAACATATAATAAAATATAATAAACACATAAAACATATAAAAACATGACAATAAAATATGAGGATACAAACACACAATAGAAGGAATTTACGATTTTGAAACTATATTTCGAAATATTTCTACTTAACTCATTCTTTAACTATGAAAAAAATCCTTCAATTCTTCCTTCTATCTTATCGCAAATAGAAAATCTGTTAGTCTTCGATAATCAAATCATCTTTATTTTTCCGATATTCATCATTTTAAATGGAACGAACGTGCAGTGCATTCACATTTCAAATAATGAATGAAAAAAAATAAAAGAAAAAAAATTTTAAACGTACCATTAATTCAAAACGTCTATAATATTTTGTAATGACATTTTTTTTATCTGGCTAATAGAGATAATGATATTTATTAATTATAGATATATATATATATATTAATATATATAATATTACATATCACTTATTTGTTACAATGATATATTGTAACAGAAATTGTCAAAAATATAAAGAAAAAAACGTACTTTAAAAGAATACTCGATTTTTTATTTTTTTATAATTAGTTATTACATTAAAGCTGCACATCAAAATTAACATCACATTTTTATGATTAAAAAATTTTTATAATATATAAAAATTTTAACGATTTAAACAATTTATTTTTTTTTTAATAGTGTCGTTATTTTAGTTGCAAATAAACGATATATTATCGTATATATGTATTGTATATACAATATTATATACATTTATTATTATATTATAATATATTATAATATATACAATGTGCCTCAGAATACGAAGAGGAAGAGAAATTAATCTTATCGATTGTTTTTATTCCTTTATTAATTACTTCACGCCACACTATTCTTGGAATGATAATAAATATATCGTATATACAATACAATTAATTTATTATATTGTATTATATGGTATTTATTGTATTGTTTATACGATATAGTATTTATTATCATTCCAAGAATAGTGTGCTGTAAAGTAATCAATAAAGGGACAAAAACGGTCAATAAGCTTGACTACCCTTCCCCTTCGATATTCGTATTCCGAGACACGTTTCTATTGGCGGACACGAGGCAATCGCTCGAGACCTCGTGCGAGCTCCTCGATTCTCGAATCCTGCGAGTTCTGACGTCGAATGGCGACGGCAAGGCTGCTAACACGACGGACGGTGGCCAGCAAGTTCAGATCTCAAACCGTCCGAAAAAGTTAAACGGAACGTATCGCGGAGTGGTGGAGGCTCCGGGGATGAGCTTGTAACGTATTCCGAGGCCTGGGGATCGATTGCAGAGTAGTCGTAGCGAGCTCTTACGGTTTCTCGACGGCGGTGCATACAGGAGGCGCGTTGGCGGTGCCGTTAATTATGTGAAAGAGATAAGGAGTACTGCCTTGGTGCGGCAAAGGTGGGACACATATCCCTCACGTCGCATCATGTTCCATCACGAATACGAGAAACGGCTGCTGAAGCCGATGAGCACGGATATCTCGACGGTGACGGGCACAGCGACGTTGTCTAGCACCACTGTTGCCACTTACTCTCCCATCTACTTCTCACCCACGAAGACGGCGTACAACAACAGCTACGACCGCTTCATACCTACCCGTTCAGGTAATAACTGGCAAACGACGTTTTCTATGATTAGCGAGAATGGCCGGGGCGGCCTGGTGGCGAAGAAGACACGAGAGAATGGCGAGGGTAGCCGTGACGGTATCGCCTATTCCTGTCTATTGAAGAACGAGCTACTCGGAGCAAGCATAGAGGACGTAAAGGGCCAATGCGAAGAACGCAGGGTACTCTCGCCATTAGTCACTAAGAACCTCTTCAAGTACACCACTCCCACCAAGGATCGGACCCTGCTGGATCAAAGTTCACCATACTCCTTATCACCACTTAGTGCCAAGAGTCAAAAACTATTGAGATCTCCCAGAAAGGCTACTAGGAAGATATCAAGAATACCCTTCAAAGTACTAGATGCTCCGGAGTTGCAGGACGACTTTTATCTGAATCTGGTCGACTGGTCCTCTCAGAATGTCCTCAGCGTTGGCCTAGGAAGTTGCGTTTATTTGTGGTCAGCATGTACCAGCCAGGTGACGAGACTCTGCGATCTGTCCAGCGATGGCAACAGTGTCACTTCGGTCGCCTGGAACGAGCGTGGCAATTTGGTGGCGGTAGGTACGCATATGGGCTATATACAGGTCTGGGATGTAGCAGTGAACAAGCAGGTGAGTAAGCTACAGGGCCATAGCGCCCGAGTGGGAGCCCTGGCATGGAACGGAGAGGTTCTCTCATCTGGCAGCAGGGATCGGTTGATACTGCAGAGAGACGTGAGGACGCCATGTATTGTCGGCGAACGGCGACTTGGAGCCCATCGGCAGGAGGTGTGTGGCCTCAAGTGGTCACCGGACAATCAGTACTTGGCATCTGGCGGCAATGACAATCGACTCTACGTATGGAATTTACACTCCCTCTCACCCATCCAGACATACACCGAACACCTGGCGGCGGTGAAAGCGATCGCCTGGTCACCGCATCATCACGGCCTGCTGGCGTCCGGTGGCGGCACCGCCGACCGTTGTATTCGCTTCTGGAACACGCTGACCGGCCAACCGATGCAATGCGTCGACACCGGCTCACAGGTCTGCAACTTAGCATGGAGCAAGCACAGCTCTGAGCTAGTCAGCACGCATGGTTACTCGCAGAATCAGATTCTCGTGTGGAAATACCCGAGCCTCACGCAAGTGGCCAAGCTCACCGGGCACTCGTATCGGGTGCTCTACCTGGCGATGTCGCCCGATGGTGAGGCGATTGTTACCGGGGCGGGCGACGAGACTCTGCGCTTCTGGAATGTATTCAGTAAGGCCCGCAGTCAGAAAGAAAACAAGTCTGTTCTGAATCTATTCACGAGTATCCGATAAATAATGGATTGCACTGGTCATCGTGGCAGAGCCTCGCGAAACGTCTTTTATTATGAATTTTGTACATATGCATACACACTTTATCTATCGTCATAAATACATTATCGTAGAGTATTCTAAAAGAATTATATATACATATATATATATATATACACTTATATAGAAACATATATATATATATATAAATAACTACGTTAGAGGTACTAGAAGAAACACATTCTTAGAGAATTGTATAGAGATAAGAATTACGCGATGTTCCCAATATATAGAATAAGTTCGCGGATTTATCATATAGTCTATGACATTTGAGTACTTGTGTGCAATACTCGTTGCTATTCTTCGGTACTCCCTTATAAGAAAAGAAAAACAAGATTGCACCGGAGATTATCACTACGAGACGCTCTATATTTTTTATGCACTTTATATACACTTATTTTTATATGTCGCTACTCTATAGAATTATAAATATTTGCACAAAGAGTGTCCCGGAAATCGCAAATATGACGGCAAATCTGACACAGATTTTTTTTCTTGATTATTGATATTAAATTATAGATTCTTATATTTAGAATTTTGAGATAAATATTTTTTATTATTTTCAATCGTATTATTTCACTCAGATTTATTTTTTTAACGGGACAGTCGATCGCAGCTATCAAGAATTTTTTCAAGAGAGAAATCTACTCCAGATTTGCCCCTAGATTTGTAATTAAAATTAAAAATAAATGTAATTAAAATTAAATCATTCCAGGACACTCTCTTTATAACGCGCTTGCGTTTTTCTATTCTATTTTGCATCTTACGTGACCACGATGTTGGAGCACACACAATCTATATCTTGTTGTATGTATTTATGAACAGAAGCTAATGATTTACAGCTAATGATCTATTATACATTTCATAAATTTGTAATCGCAGTTCTCTCCTTTGAGAGTATTTGATTACTGGATTTCCGCAACTTTTCGAAATGTCCTTGGAGATATCTACAGACTAACCAGACTCTGAAAGAGAAAAAAGTAAAGTCTGCGAAAGGCTGTCTCGTACTTTTGCTACTGCTTGACATTGTCCTGCTATCTCCAATGTGCTCTATTAGTCATTTAAAAAGGAATTTGCTTCTATGGAATAATTTTTCTGTCACATTCTTCTAATATTAATTTATAATTCAACTCGGAAAACTGTACAAATTTAAGTTGAAACGTGACTTATATCATGCGAATCTACTAATTTATGTTATAATAAGAAGAATATATATTTAATATATCGCATTGATATATCTTATCGTAATGTTATTCGAAAAGAAAGAAGGAGATGGAGAGTTGATAAGAGAAAATTGTATAATTGAGAAAATACGTATAGTTCGCAGACGTATACGCATATTTGCGTAATCTATTTTTCGCGATACCGTATATTATACATTCGAGTATGTAATAAAAAAAGAAATAGGAAACTGAAAATAAAAAAGTTCTATATATATATATATATATATATATATATATATATATATATCGAGTTCATTTTCAACGAGTAATGATTATTTCGTTCATAGTTCGCCGAATGCGAATAATTGATGATTGTCCTGTAACATTATACGTTATACTCTAGTAATATGTATAAAATATTTTTATACAATAATCACTATTGTATCATTAGACAAAATGCGTACACGCCTACGACGTTTTGCTCGATTCATTTTGTTAACGATTAACCAGGAAAATGAATCGGAAGTAAAAAAAAGGGGGAATGCAAATTGTTGCATTAAGTCCTACATGTGCACTACATTCTATGTGCGCCAAGCAGGATGTCAGTTTCTTCTAATAAGTTTACAAATAGAGATGTTTTCTCAAAGTTTTTATGCAGCATCGTTCGATACGTGACGTGTAATTAAAACGAAATGGAAAAACATTTTGTTTTTCACAATGGACTCAAAAAAGATATATACATACATATATGATTGTAAACGATATCAGATCTATTAAATATAGTGCGCGAAAAAAGATACCATGTATCAAAATTATGTGAGATATTGATAGAATTAGTGAAATCATAAGTAATTATTTTAAAAAATTATAAAATACAGTTGCAGTTTTACATATTAAAATAAAGCAAGAGATAAATGAGACAAATGTATATAGAGCGAAGTCTGCTAATCAAATTTAGTCAGAATTTTTTCGGATTCGATACTGATTTTCTTTTTATATGAATGTATATATAAGTATAATGTCTTTCCTTAAATAATATTTCTATTTTTTTTTTCAAAATAAGCATATTTTAAAAATAAGTAAAACTAAAATTCCTTCGTTTGCAAACAGCATTGCTTCTATACTATAAATTAATAATCATTTATTATATCTTCTGTTCTGCTGATTTTTGTAGAAATGATATCGTTTACGCTCGTGAATTATTTAAATTTTTAAATTAATATATTTTTTTTTAAAGATACACTTTTTTTGAACGAAAATATATAAATTCTAAAGAGTATGTATTGTGGAGATCTATCGCGAAAGTTTTAATTGACTTTCATGATTTAATCGTTAAATTTATGATGTATTGCTTTGTAGACACATCTGTTGTCACATATATGCATCAAGATTTATAATTAATATTGATACTTATATGAATGTATAATGTAAAAAATATATGAGGTATTACTTTTTTGCAAGTCATGCACTAATATCTAATATACTTATAACATAATCGGCTTTCAATTTACGATCTTAATTGCGTGCAATCGTCTCGTGGAAGATCTTTATAGTTTCTTACTCTATTATTTTTGTGCGATTCGTTCAATGCAATTCAAATGCAATGCAAATGCAATTGCTAATTATGGTAAAATCTCATTTTTGTAAAAGAGATACGTAAGATTAACAAATCAGTTTTATATCTATCATTAATTTGATGGCAATTACAAGAATTCTATCATATATGATCGTACTTGTACAATATTAATTGTAGCTTATATTTTTTTGGAAAAATATAAAATCATGAATTAAATTATCGATTAATATACTATATGCAAAGCGCATAATTATTTCGAAGATTCAGCTATTATGTGACTGCCTGCAAGTCAGATAAATAAGTGTTAGAATAAAATATTTAGTAAACCTTCAGATGTATTCGAGTATCATGGGTTAAATAAAATAATTCTGTTATAAAAATGTCATAGTTCTAAGTTTAAGTATAAAAAATTAATATAAGCAATTTCTTTCCCTTTCTACAATTACATGCCTCTCCTCCTGCAAGTAAAACAGCAGACTAATTTCTTATCAGAATTTTTAGGATTACAATATTTTACTTTATGAAAAACTAATATCTAGGGAATGTTGAATTTCTATGAAAAAAAAAAAAAAAATCGTTTATGCATAAATGTATTTATGAGAAAACTATACAATATTTTACATGAATCCTTTTTAATATATGAAATTTATATATATATATATATATATATATATATATATATAT
>Ga0157363_1001200_pt1 | contig 21307 bp, 7 predicted proteins | sample AttsexASBM1_FD_111477 | JGI IMG/M metagenome (GOLD analysis project Ga0157363, IMG submission 111477) | Fungus gardens microbial communities from leaf cutter ant in Ribeirão Preto, State of São Paulo, Brazil - Atta sexdens ASBM1 | ecosystem: Host-associated > Fungi > Mycelium > Unclassified ... | reverse complement strand
TGAACGATAGGCAGATGGAGCGACGCCAAAATACATGCCAAATTCTGCTTGCCAGACAAAAAAGAAAGTCGTTCCTGCATCGGATTGTGACAGGCGATGAAAAGTGGATCTATTTTCAGAATCTTAAACGCAAGAAATCTTGAGTTGATCCCGCTCAATCATCAACATCTTCCTCAAGACCAAATCGCTTCGGACGGAAAACGATGCTGTGCTTTTGGTGGGATTAGGAGGGTGTCATCTACTATGAGCTGTTAAAACCTGGTGAAACTGTTAATGCTCATCGCTACCACCAACAACTGATCAAATTGCTCCGCGCTCTGCGTGAAAAAAGGCTGCATTATCGGAAAAGACATGACAAGCTGATTTTCCTCCACGACAACGCACCATCGCACATGTCAACAATGGTCCAAAACTACTTGGAGACACTCAACTGGGAAGTGCCCCATCCCGCTTACTCATCAGACCTGGCACCTTCTGACTATCATCTGTTTTCGTCGATGGGCCACGCGCTCGCTGAGCGGCACTTCGATTTTTACGAAGACGTCCGAAAATGGCTTGATGAGTGGTTTGCCTCGAAAGATGAGGAATTTTTTTGGCGTGGTATACACAAATTGTCCGAAAGATGGGAAAAATATATAGTTAGCGAGTACTTTGAATAAATTTGTTTTTGCTTCCTAAGAAAAAAAAATGTGTTTTTCTGACTAAAAAACAGCGGATTTAAGCTTATACATCTGGTATAGAATCACTGAATCCCAGCAAACGAGAATGGATTAAAATAGATTGAAATTTTTTTCTATCCGAATGCGTATTTTAAATAGCAAATACTTTTTTTGGATTTAATTGGATTCAATTGGATCGTCCGGAAAGTTCGTGCCGATTTTGAAGGAAAATTGAAACGCAGAAGATTTAAATTTTTAATTTCATTTATTAAATTTAAATCTTTTGCGGCACGAACTTTCCGAACCCGATAGATTCAATTGGCTGCAATTGGATTGAAAAACTGCATTTCCTATTCAAAATTTTGAATTGAACAGTATTCATAATGCACAAAAAAGCTAATATTATTTTTAGATTGAAAGACATAGAGATATGCTCCAATTCCTATAAATGAAAATGCATTCAGGATTGAAAAGCATTCATTTTAACATTCGTGAATCATATTTCTGAAAATCTGAATCCATTTCAATTCATTTCAATCCATTCTCGTTTGCTGGGAAGCAAAACCCGTGCAATAAAACCTATTAATCCCTAATACACTCCTTAATTTTGGACAACCTTACATAATTCGTGTTCGTAGATATCTAATTTTCATTAATTAATGTGACATCCGAAGATTCGTAAAACATGTCCGTCCCCCTTTAATATCATCGAACGAATACCGAAGTGACGTAGTCAACCATCGCAACGCGCGATACGCTCCTCCATCCTGTTCGCCACGTAATACGCTCCCCCACGCTCCCTTCGCCGTTCGAATACCCAATTATTAGGGTCTATTTTCTGTAGTTAAACTAGTGTTACTATACTTTTAGAAGTTAAGTAAGGCAGTTATACGTTTGATATTTGTTGAAAGAATAAGGGGCTCCGTACAGGGAACAGGGAACAGAGAATAAGAACTTCAATGTATCAGAAACTGCGTGTTCTACAATACATGATTTCTGATAGATTGAAATTCTTAAGCCCACAAGACACAATGCGAGAGAATAGCGATAGCGATAGAAATAATACGATTTCAACCTATCAGAAACTGTATATTCCGATATATCGAATTTCTGATAGATTAAAATCGTTATTTCTATCGCTATCGCTATTCCCTCGCATTGTGTCTTGGGTTTTATTCTCTATCCTCTGTTCCCTGTTCCTTTTATTGTGTGGAGTGTGTCCCTAAAAGTATTAAATATCTTGTTAATCATTATTTAATTTCAGTTAATAAATTAATTTAAAACAATACTATTACTGTAAATTATTCTATGTTTCAGAAATTCTTTAAATTTACGATTATAAATTCTGATCACAGCTCGATAAAATAACAGACAAATTATATAAAATAAAAAATATAAAATAGATTCCGGAAACTTATTTAAAATATTAAATAAGAAATAAATAAGAAACGTAATTATATTTAAAATAATAAATACTAAATAACTCTTTTACTTTTTTTACTTAAAATATATATGTTTTAATTTTTATCGCTTTTATAAGTACATATATAAAAATTATTAAATGAGTTTTACGTATATTTTGACATCTTTAAAAAGTACTTTAAAAAGTTATTTGTAAAGTACTTATATTTATAATAAGTTATTGTACCTAAATACAGTTAACAAAATGAGAAAAATGTACTTTTTCATACAAAAATATAACCTAACCAAACAAAATATTTAAAACAAAAATATTTAAAAGAATATGCTTCAATATCTTAAAGTTGACATTCAAAACTTGAACGTTTTTTTTTTTATAGTTTTAAATATCAACTTTAAGATATTGAAACGTATTTTTCCTTTAAATATTTATAGAACAATGAAAATTGAAACATAATGTTAAAATGAAAAAAAAAATAAAATATTCGTACTTTTGAAATATATGAAATACGGGAAATTGAGAAATATAAAGATTATATAAAATAATAAATAGAGTAAATGAAATTATTTTATATGGATATCATTATATAGAAAAGTATTTATTTTACAGTTTAATAAATATTTATTATTCTTATTATTTTTCTTATCTATCCTATCCTCAAATATTCATATTCAGGATTAAATTTTATACAAGTTGGTGCAAAAAAACAATACCTATATACATATATAAGATAAACTGTTTTCTAAAAAATCCCATTTGTTATTTCACACTTATTCGTATACATCTCACTAATGAAATAATAATAAAAATTTTAGTGTAGAGTATATAATTTATTAATCTCGCTTTTCTGTAAAAGACATTTTACGTTTATTAATTATTATTATTTATCTCAATGCACTTCAATCTAATCTTTTATAACTTATTCATATGTAATAACTGGATTTTATAGTTAAAAGTAACATGTTAAAGTAGTAACATGATATAAAATCCAATATATATTTCATCAAGAAATATAAGAATTTTATCTTATAACTATTTTAAAATCGCATTTAGAATTTTGCATGACTTAAAATACTTAAGAATGATTAACAATTAATAATTAATAAATATAAAAGCTGTATAAATAAGTATGCTTTTAATGAAATAATATCTTATATATTCCCGAAAAATTACAATTTTTCCTCTGCAGTTATCATCTCTATTGATAATCAAACTTAATTGATATTATTAAAATCACAGTTTTAAATAAAAATTGAGTATTATTAAGTTTTAAACATATATACATGTCTACAAAACTAATATATTATGAAATTAATACCATATTACTAGTTTATTACTCTTAATTACTTAAATTTTGATAGGCACGCGAATTTCTATAAGCGCCGAGAGTTTTTAATAGTCGGTGGCATTATACAAGATAGAAGAGAATTATTTTATGTGTACATACATATATATAAAGACATTTCAATTGTATTATGCCGACGATGTATCAATTGCAAAAGCAAGAGTGGTCGGGGCAAAAAGAAAATAAAAATGTATTATTGAATAGAACAAGTTCTTTACAAGTTTCCTTATATGTAAACCTTTTTTCCTCAAATGCATAGGGAAAGAAGAATAATTCAAGAAATATAATGTTATTTATAGATATTATTATTAATTTTTTCATGTTTAGTTTATTTTATTTTATGAGCTTCGTAACTCGCGCCGGATGAATTGCTCAATCTTTGATTGGTCGAGATCTTGGCCCTCCGCCATTATGCGTATTGGTTCACCTTTTTTATTACATCATGGATAACAGGAAAAAAGCCGGCAATGGCCTCTCTCAGGTCTCTCTCTAATAAGAGTGTTAGGACTGGTTAAGTTTTCTGATTACGAATTACTGACTCATTGTAGAACCAGGACTTACCAGAATAAAAGAAAGAGTCATATGTGATGTAGATTTTGAAGTAAAATTACCTCTCACTCTCTGCAATGAATAAATTAATCAACGTGTCGTCGAACGTTGACTTGGATGATCCAAGATTTCGTATCAAACCTTATCAACAAATTGTGGCTTCTTGCACTGGTGCATTTATTACATCGGTGTTTGGTAAGTTTGCAATAATGATAACTAGATAATTGTATAATTTATGAAAATAATATATAAATGCATTACTGAAGAAACAAAAGTTATAAATTCTGTATACATGGGAAAGTACTAGAGTATTACTAGTATTTCCAAAATATGCTATTTTAAAATCGTATTAGCTTATAAAAATTACAAGATCTCGTTATATTCATGTTGTATATTCCTTTGAAATTAAATATAATATTTTTACATTTTTGTTTTAATTTAAAAAATGATATTTGTTTTAATCTCTTTGCTTGTGTATTTTTTATAAATAAAATTTTGAATATTTATGTTTTTTTTCTGATGTTTTACTAGTGACTCCATTGGATGTGGTAAAAATACGTCTTCAAACACAACAGAAAGCAATGCTTTCGAATAAATGTTTTTTATATTGCAATGGTTTAATGGATCATTTATGTCCATGTACCAATGGTAAAATGCCTGATTGGATGAAAAGAAATGGAAAATTTAAGGGAACATTTGTACGTAATTACTATATAATTGTGACATTTAATATTTCTGAGTATTATTCATGAAATTTTATCCCTAGGATGGAAAGTGAAAAATAAAAATTTTAACCATCGAAGTTAATGGAGAAATTTTTTACTTTTTACTTTTCTAAGAAAAGAATTTCATCATTGATACCCTGTTTTCATATGAATTATGATATTCGAAATGCAATATCATATAAATCTTTTCTTTATACTACTTATATATTATAACAAATTAATTTTTATATTTTTTCTCCAATATATTTTTTTTCTATAGATCGACGAAATTTACTAAAAACTTTTTAGTATAAATATTAATAAATAAAACTCTTGATCAAGCATTATAAGGTCAAATTTTTGTTAGAAATGAAGAACGTATACTGATTGAATTAGATCTATTTACTTGAAAGAGTTTTTGATATATTGAATCATTGTTATATATAAGCATACAAAAAATAAAATTTATTTTAACAAAAAGTATAAGATAAGATTCATATAATTACTTGCTTTTCTGTAGATTAAGATTAACATATAGTATACATAATCATAATATCATAAATATACAAAGAGAAATCTTACAATATTAATAATGCCCACTCATTTGTTAATAGTATTAATTTTATTTTCAGGATGCTTTATTAAAAATAAGTGAAACAGAAGGTATAGCATCATTATGGAGTGGCTTAAGTCCTACTCTAGTTCTAGCTGTACCTGCAACTGTAATTTATTTTGTTTCATATGAACAATTAAGATTATATTTAAAGGTATTAGTATTTTCATTGTGTGTGTGATAATTTGTTAGCTTTAATTTATTTATATATAATATATGATTATATATATCTAGGAACTTTAAATAAAATGTCTAATATTATATATATATGTGTGTGTGTATGTGTGTGTTGTTAGGATACATATAATAAACAATTTAAAAAGAAGGGAACCAATGTGGAGCAACCTTTCTGGATTCCTATATTAGCTGGTGGCACAGCACGAATCTGGGCTGCAACACTGGTGAGTCCATTGGAGTTGATAAGAACAAAAATGCAATCACAGAAACTAAGTTATGCAGGTAGGATAAGTTAATGTAATATCAAATTGATATGTAAAGAAGTTTAAAATAAAATTTGGCAATTTCAAATATGCTTTATATGTTTCAGAAATAACGCAGACATTAAAAATAGTTGTGAGATATAGTGGCATTTCTGGCTTGTGGATGGGATTGGGTTCAACTCTTCTTCGTGACGTTCCTTTTAGTGCTTTATACTGGTTAAATTATGAAACTATAAAGAAAATGTATAGCTCACAGCAAATTTTTACTTTTAATCTGATCGCTGGAGCTGTAGCTGGATCTGTATGTATTTCAGAAATATAATTACAATATTTTATATATTCCAAAAAGATGCATGCTAAGATGTAAACATTATTGTAGATAGCAGCATTGTTCACTATTCCCTTTGATGTAGTAAAAACACATAGACAAATTGAAATGGGCGAAAAAGAAATTTATTCAGGTAAATATTTTATATACAAGCAGCCAATATTTTATATACGATTTTTCAGGTACATCCGATAGTTAAAAAACAAAGTTGAAAGATGAATATTAATTTGTTTTATACTGGCTGCAATATGCGGTAAAAAGAATTAAAAAAATTTTTCTAATAAAAAATTAAAGTAATCTTGAATTTTTAAAATAGCACCATACAATTTTTTTTTCCATAATATCTTCAAAGGGATCTTCAAGACGAATTCAAATCACTAGCGAAATGTCACTTTTATTGATGTTTTAGTAATTTTATTGATTTTATTACATATTTTATTAAATCAATATATGTATATATGTGTTTATGTTCTGTGTTTTAGTCAAAAGTTGTAAGTACTGCTGTTATAAATAATGCTGCAAATTTGATATTAAGTCTCAATAAAATCAATAAAAATAAAAATGACATTTGAGTAATGATTTGAATGCGCTATTTAAAAATTTTAAGTTGACTTTGATTTTTTTTTATAAAAAAAATTTTCTTCAAATTTTCTTTAAATAAATCATGTTTTTCACTATTGTAGCCTATATAAAAAACAGATGAATTTTCATCTTTCAACTTTTTTTTTAATTATTGAAAATGTCTGAAAAATCGTGCGAATCATTACGCTAAACACCCTGTATAAAATTTATTAATGTGAATTTTTAGATAAACCTATTCGTAGCAGTACTACATGGACTATAATACAAAGGATCTATTATCAGAATGGATTAAAAGGTTTATTCACTGGACTAGTACCGCGTTTGGTAAAAGTAGCCCCAGCTTGTGCAATTATGATTGCGACTTTCGAACATGGCAAACGTTTCTTTCAATCGTATAATGCTAAAAAAGCTGTCGAATTTGAACGTGATGTACATTTATTGCAACACAAACCTAATAATACAAAATGATATGCTGAAGACAAATAATATGCTAAATAAAAAACTATAATAAAGTTATTAATTAAGACTCATGCTTGATCACTACGTATTGAATTGTAATGTCAGAAGCAAAAAGATACATATATAAATAAAATTTTTGCGAAACATTAAGATGTAAATATTTTTCAATCAAATAATATTTCCATTTGATAAAATACATGTGTAAAATATACTTAACCTCTCCTTTTAGTTTAGAATAAAATATTTATTTTAGTTTTTATCATATAATGTTTTGTCTTTTGGAGAAGGTACAATTCCAAATATATGGTTTTTTATTGATTATCAAAATACAATGTTAATATAATATTTTTTGATGTTTATATTTTACAAATTTATTTTATCAATTAAAAATTATTTGTTTTATTGAAAAATATATTTTGCAAAAATTTTCTTCATGCATTTTTTCAATATTAGTGTTATATCTATGTCGCTCGTTTATACATTATCGAATATATTGCGGAGATCTCACAATCGAGGAGATGGTTTGAAAATCTCTACATCTTTCTTCCCTATTACATATCATCACCGAACATTTGAATATTTTCGAGGAGTACCTTGTTGAGGTCCATATTATTACTTTTTAATCTAGCGAGGACTCTTTATCTAATCATCTAATCAAGAAAATTTGGAGAAAATTCGTTTTTTTTACCTGTAGAAACTTGAATGATTGACTTTTTTTATTTTATTTTAAAACTAGAGGGAAGACCATTTACTCCCACGGTCCTGTGGTACGCATTTTATACACACACACACACACACACACACACACACACACACACACACACACACACACACACACAACACAACTAAATTGAAGATATAATGTCAAATAATTGAAATATGTAATTCATTTATAAAACGAATAAAGTCCAACTTTTTCTCACAACACTTATTTTTTTCTGTAACATTTACATATGTATATTATATTCAATATATATAAAAAATTATACGCATGTATAATTTATTATTCTATATATAGACGAATTAGATCATCTTCTTTGGCAGGATAATGTGTTACTGGACATTTCTTTTTTATCCGTATTTCTGATAAAATACATTGATAGCAAAATATGTAACTAAAAAAATGGCATAAAATTAATTTTGTATTTTATTTAAAAATAAAATAAGAAAAACAATTTTTATTGAGTGCTAAAATATTATCTATTTACCCAGATACCATAAGCACGGTATGTATATGATGAGGTTTATGACAGAGTGGACAAATTCCTTTATATTGCTGCGCTACATTTGGCACCTGTTAAAACAAAAGATTTGTGATTGTATTTCATTTTTGTTAGTAATTTAAATTATATCGATATTATATAATTGAATTATTATGCTAATTCATTGTATGTATTTTTACTTTTGGTGGTGGTGGAGCTGGAAGACTCATAATATCCATGTCATAATTTTCCTGATTCCACCAAGAAAGAAATTGTAAGAAGAAAGCTCCGAATTCAAGAGATCCAGTAATGATTTTTTGAAGTATATTCCATCCATCAAAGACAGTGAATGAATTATATTTTATCTTCCTTAATAACTCGGTGACAGTGAGAGCAGATTGCGGATCGGCGTATGTCAGTGTAACAGATAGTAGTCTTAACAAGAGTGATGGATATATGGATTTCTCAGATACGTAAAGTATATAATTATATAACACAAGAGTTTCATATGTTACAAAAAGAATTGAAAATCCTTTAACGACATATTTACTGAAAAATTTTTGCCTCTTCTGTATCAAGAAATATTTAATATGTTAAGAAATTAATGTACAACACACAAAACATGTCTGAAAAATTAACAAAAAAAATTCTAAAAAATCAACAAATTCAAATATTAGTTTTTATTCGTATCAGGCTTTTATATAATTCCATATTTTCTTGATATAATAGCAGTACATACAATGATTGAAAGCTATTATAATATGCCTCTTCTAAAATGACATTTAATATATAAAAAAAAAAACTTTCCTTTTAAGTGCAATTTTACCTTAAAGAAGATAATAAAGTCTGCCAGAGTCAGATATGAATATGGAAAGTGGGTAAATTGCTATGATACTCTGTCGTTGATTAAAAATTGACAACCTTGGCTATGTGCACAGACATATTGTCGTGCGGGAGACACCAATTCCAGAAGTGCTTCAATTGTGCCTAATGCGTCCTAATCCTTCTAAAAATCATTTAAAAACCTCTAAATAAAATACTAAATTCACAATTTGACTTAAAGGAATAATTCCATGATAACGCACCTGCATGCATAGCCAGATGCCTCAGGCAGATGCTCCAGGATTGCCTCAGTTTTTGGCCAAAAAAAAGATCATAGTAATATTCACCTAATCTCGACAGACTTTTTTATTCTGTAAGCCGATATTGATTGAATATTTCTTTTTTACTTTTCTATAATTTAATATAAAATTATATTTATAAAAAAAGAAATTCTTGATAACAATGATTCGAGATACGATATTAAAATGTAAATCGGCTAAAGATAATCTTAGAAGAAGAGTATTATAATATCTTCCAATCATTGTACTGTCGTTTTATTGCATAAATCAAGAAGAGAGGAGATTATATGGATTTCTTGAAATGAACGACTGCTATCTGAATTCATTGATTTTTATAGAATTTTTGTGTTTTTGAACATACTATGTGCATTTAAAAATGATGGTTATATCTTTTTTACTCGCCTTTCTTGATGTATTGTTTATGTTTTGCAGTTTATACTTTGAACTAAGTTGCACAAGTTTATTCTTTAAATATGGAAATGTCACTATTATTATTAATGATAATATTTGTTGCTTATGTGATAATTTTTCTTGTAACTCTGTCTTGGAATTAATTATTGTGACACGTTTCAAACCATAAAATGTTTCAGAAAATGATGCAACTAAAAATGATACATTTTTTTCAAGAAATTATATGAAGATACTAAAATATATCATATATTAGATTATATAAGATACTTACAATATCTCTTTAGGTAATATCGTTGAAGAAGTACATTAAAAATTAAATACCCTTCATCTGTCCATTGGAGAATATGTCCATATTTCTCAAGATTGAAAGATACAAGAAACTAAAATTATTAAGATTAAAGGCTTACTTTTAGAATATTAAATATAATATTTAGAATACTAAATATAATTCATACATATGTAAAATAATCAACAATTTTTTTAAATGTAATATTAGTTAATTGATTGATTGATTGATTGTTATTTTATAAGCAATTATGTATAAAATATATTTTTAAAAAAATTTTTAGGGTAATTATCCAGAAGATATTCCGCACCTTCAATTTCTACAAAATTGTGTTCATTCATGTTTTTGCGTAAAACGAAAAAATCGATCTGGCGTTAAAATGTTGTGCTCAGTCTCTCAAAGCGAGATATTAATCGTTAAAGTTATTTTAAATCGTTTAATTATTATAGGTTAGGAAATCTGTCATCGATGACGTAGAAGGTTACATAAATTCTTTGTTTTATAAATACAAATTTTCTGCTTTAAAAATACAAGTTTTCTGTTTTAAAAACACAATCTATATAATTTGTTCTATATTATTTTTGTTTTTATAATAGAGAATTTGTTTTTAAAGCAGAGAATTTGATTTTTTAAAGTAGAGAATTTGTGTTTATAAATTTGTGTAATCCTTTCTTATGTCATCGATGTGACAAATTTCTTAACCTAACCTAATAATAATTAACTACGATATCTCGCTTCACTGGACTGAACATATTTTACTGTTAGATTCTGTCGTTTCATTCAAAAACATGTATCGAATGAGCATAATTTCATTGAAATTGAAAGTGAGCATCTTCTAGATAAATATCATATTATTAATATATAATACATTTGATACAATAAAAATGTCTAGTCATCTAAAAATTATTTTGATAAGTATATTTTAAGAAAAATTATGCAAAAATTATGCAATCAATTAATACTTCAAAGAGCAATATTATAACATGACATTATGAGAAACACATTAAATGACAGTATACCGAAAGAATTTTTTTAAAAGCCGGTTCAAGAGTCGATGCAAGCGATTCCTGTGCAATAATCTCAAAGATAGAAGGCCTGATATATGCAGTCCCAGTCAAATGAGCACCTTTTTCCGCCATAATCTGTTTGCATAAAAATATATCGTGGTAATTATTTAGAATACATCCCACCTAGAATCTTGATAAAAATGTACTCACTCGACGTATTTTCACTCAAAAATGAAAGAATTTGGAAAAAAGAAAACACGGTAAATGAATTCTCGTGAATCGAGTTATCAAGTGTTAAAGTAGCGAGGCTTTAGAGGTTAAGAACTGTCATGACTCAATACCACTTAATGTATACGTTCTGCTTAATTACACAAATTCACTGCCTATACCATTAATATATCTAGCTTTAACTTGCATCAATGGCCTAGAACCAATCAACTACAGTCGAGTATTCCCCTGTCGTTTGATTATAATAGGGGAATGCTCGACTATAGTTGGTTGGTTCTTACATTCTGATTCGGATTAAACCCTCGGTGGAAACTAGGCCAATGTTTATAAAAGATTAATTGCATTCTCTTTCCGTTACATCAAAATGCATTATTCATTATAAATCATTGCTATACGGAGCGAACTATTTTCGTGATTGTAATATAAAATTGCTATTTATACTTATCATACTTTTGTATGTTATCATGTAATGATAAAAATTATAAAGTAATAATGACTGCAGTACAGATTTGCCTAGATCTACAATAGATTTTTAAGCCATAAGGAATGGACAAATCACAATTATTTTCCTCTCATTCGATTGCAATTAATTAATTTTTACGGCTTATACCAACTGCATACTGGACATGATGAGCGATGTCCAATAAGAGCTTTACTCTGCATTGTCATTTGAGAAAAAGCAACTTTTATTGGACATCGCTCGTCACTCATTGCATTCAGGATGCAGTAAACATTAAAGCTTAAAGCCAATATTACATGTGTACTTTTGTCGTATGATAAATTTTTCAAGCCTGTTGATTGGCTATAGACAAAGGTTTGAGTTTCTTTCTATCTTGCAGCCAATTAACACGCTTGAAAAATTCGTTGTACGACATAAAACGGATGCATGTAATATTGGCCTAAAACCACCTATTCGGATTAAAATGGAGAATACATAACATTTTTGCATAACGCATAACACGTAAAGTTGATTCTACTTTAGTTGTAAGCTAATCGCAAGTATGTTGCGACAGCCAATATGAAGCTTGCATTTTGAAATCAATGCTTCATATTGGCTGTCGCAACAAATTTGTGATCGGCTTGCAACTAATGTAGAATCGGCTTAATGCATAAGAAATTGAATCAATTAAAGTCCTTCGTTTCCTTCCTTTTCATCAAATAAAGAACTCTGATTAGTTGAATTTTTTATGTTATGCAAGAGTCTGTGTTCCTTGCTTAAGGATATATCTACGTATGCATAAAAAAAATTAATCAATGGGATTTCTCTTATAAAGACGCACGTAAAATGCGATTGGATAATTTTCTTTATGCATGTGTTTATGCAAGTTTGTGTCGGTATACCTTTACAGATTACCACATACGGTATACAGTTACGGACAATATAAACGCTCCCTAACAAATTTCAACCTATCAGATACCATGTACATTAGAATGAATGCTTTCTGATAAGTTAAAATCTTTTATTCCCTGTTCCTATTGCCTGTGCTTTTCATTATGTTTCCGGCTTTACTATTCTATTATGTTTGCGGAATTAGAATATATCTACACAACTTGTACAGCCGCATAAATATATGCATAAAGAAAATCATCATTTCTCTTATAAATCGCGTGTAAAATATAATTCCCTACGCATAGCTCAGGGAACATATTTGCGCATACGCCGCATACACATCGTGCTGCGTGGCACGGCATATGAGTATGTAGGTTATTATTTTATCATTTTGATAGAGATTTTATAAAAACTATACATGACATCTAAATGTTATATCACTATTTTGAATATACTTGTTCAATACAAAAGAAGAGAACATTTTCTAATCAATATCATCAAAGAAATGACTAAGGGCCAGTTGTTTCATCTTTTGATAAATTTTACCTATTAGATATAAATCTGATGTGATTGGATAATCTTGCTTCTTACCCAACAGATAAAAATAAAATAGTATTGTGTATTCTAGAATATGATGCTAATCAATAATTTTAGTAATAAAATGAATTAATTTTACACACACACGCACACACACACGCACACACACGCACACACACACGCACACGTACACACACACGTACACACACACACACACGTACACACACACACACACACGCACGCACGCACGCTCGCACGCACACACGCACGCACGCACGCACGCACACACACACACACACACACACACACACACATACTTTTTTTCATAAGTATATAAAATTATATATAATTGTTTATATTTGATTACATACGAAAATTTTTTTCCCGAGTAAATATTCTAAGAGAATGATGTTTGACTAGTCAAGGTTCATGATGTCACTCGTTTATGCGCACAGTATAGTTAATAAGGAAGAATAAACGACTCGTGAGCATCAACGCTTCGCGAACAGGCGGATAGAAACAACAACTCCTGATAATAACACTGATGTCAATTATCAAATTATATGTCAACGCCGACGCAGACGCCAATGCAGACGCCAACACCAACGCCAACGCCGACGCCAATGCCGACGCCAATGTTGACGCCGACGCCGAGCGTCGATTATTTCTATCAGTCGGGGCGCCATCCCGTCGCGGGGATGCTTATGATAAACGGTATAGAACGGGTAGTTGTAATCGCGTCACGTTTCTCAGGAGTAGATCCACACCCATATCTCACGGTAATGCATTGCTATGTACAAGTGTCGCCGCACTCTATATCTTCCTTTCATCCATCATTGCTTTTTCGTTAATTCTGTCAATTTTGTTGCGATTGAAAACACAATCTCGCGTCAATTTTTTTTTCCTTCTCTAATGTATAGATAAAACCTGAGTCCACGCGCATACGATGAGGGAATCGAGTCGCGTGGTGCGCGTTGCAAAGATGTGGCGGATGTCATCTAGATGTCCACCAAAGTGGCGGTAAAAAAGGATAATCGCGTATGATAAGATGCACTTACTTGAAGATTTACAGGACTTGTGTGATAATAATTGACATATGCTTTTTCTCTAATTTTTGTTACATATATTTTTCTCTTAAATAAACTCACTTTGTCATCCTAACTTTAATACAAATTTGCTCGTTTGAGATAAGGTAAAAACAGGGAATGTGGAATTAGGGTTATTAAAGTGAAGAGACTTACTTTTTAAATAAAGTATTGCAATTTGGCAGTAATCGGTAGAAGTTGGTGCAGTTGTAAACGTGTTACAACAAGCAATAAACTCGATGCGACAACGTGCAACATTGGTATAAGTGTTTATTTATTTATTTTTTTGCGTCTGGAGATTCGAGAGCTTTATTTAAAAAGTATTCTCAATTAAAGGTAAGTTTATTAATGCTTATATTACACAGATTTTTATATATTATATATATATATATATTTTTTATATATTTTATATATATATATATATATATATATATATATATATATGTATACTTTTAATGTTATATGAACAATATTATGCTGATTATAATTAAAATTTATAACTTGTTTATTGCCACGGAAAGATTTTATTGGTCGTATGAAAATATGCAAATAATACATCAAAAGAGAATTGGTTTTTGTTGTGAAAAATGTTTATTTTTCAGTTGTTTATGTTTTAATTGTTAATATTTATTTTGTATAATTATTTAATGATATAAAAAATAGGATATTATTTTAACTCCATTTTAGTCAATTTACATAAATAAAAATAAATTTTCACTTTATTATATTATTTATTACTTTTCCCCAAATTTAATCGATATTCCATATTAAATCCTATTTTTTAAATCCTTACATTTTTACACCTTACTTTTTTATTAATATCTTCTAAAATTTTGTTTGGATTTAAATTTTGACGATTCTCATTTATGGAATGTTATAGCTAACATATTTTTCAAGAGTTCTGTATAAATTTAAAATTTTCATATGTATTTGTATCAAAGTAATGTTAATTTAAAAATTCCGATATTCCTTGCTTTTATCCTATTTGTAAATAAATTAAAACAGCCTACAGATAGCCATACACTTGAAGCTAAAAAATTGCATTCGATTACAGATATTGTTTGTTCAAATATAAAAATCATGTTTATGAAATTCGATATTCAGCGATGGAAATCGAAAAATCACTCCATCGCGAGCAATTCTTCTGAATGTGTTTCACAATTAGATTTATTTGGAGAGGAAGAAGATTACGTTGAATAATACTAACCACGTTTACACGGCATCCTTAATCGGATTTAATATAATCTGTAGTTATGAAAATCAATCAGTCATTCCATTCTTCAGAGGAATAACTATGATTAAGAGTGACTGTGTAAATGTAGTTCATGTTTGCACCGTGATATTGCATATCATGAGATTTTTTGCGTGTACATCGTTATCACTCCGTAAATCTGTCCCATTGGAAAGCATCTCCGCAAATGTCGTTAGAAACGAGGGTGCTTTTTCAGTATGCACTGCACGCATAATTGAATATGTAAACGCGCATAATAAGCGTTCGATGACTTTGATAAGACTAGATTAATTTTGTATCCTTCCCCTCTCCTACCTCCGACATGCGCCTGCGTATTATAGCTAAACTCTTACACTGAGCAATTGATTTTGCAATCTTTATATAAATCGCGCGAATGCGTTGCCATCATGTAACTATCGCTATATATTTTCTAAATCGTATGATTGTGTCGGCGTTACCACAATCGTGCAACTTATTCATGTTTGTATGTGGTTTTGTAATTATTATAGATAAATATTATGGAAAAGATATGTAGATATATATGTCATAGAAATAAATGTCTTAATTTACAGAAAAAAGTTTAATAAAAAACATCTTAATTTAGAGAAAAAAGTTCAATAAAAATATTCTGAAATATAATGTAACATATTTTTAAAAAAATATAATAAATTTTACGATATATAAATTCAGCTAATGCCTATTGTTATTTATATATAATTATTTTGATAATTATCTGTGTAGATGAATGGCTTTATATTATTTTTAGATTATTAAAATATGTATTAGCTCCATTTATATTTATCTTAGATAAAAAATAAGCGCAATCTTTTTAAATTATCTTAATGTGTAGTGAGTTTAGAGTATGCACCCCTTTCCTTCCAGATTCTATAAGATTTTAAAGAATTTCTTTTTTATAAAAAAAACTAATTTTTTAAGAAATAGAGATTTATATTGTAAGTGAGAATATATCTATATTCTAAATCATTTTGTTTAAAATTATTTTAAAATTCTAAAATCTAGATGAAAGGACTTATAATTTAACAATAAAAACAATGAAATATGGACTCTTTCAAATCTAAGAATTTAATTAAAACGCACTAGGAGTTGGCACAGAAAATAGTGCAAAGTGTTAACAATAAATTACTTTAATAACATACGAATTCTCTGACTTATAATTTCATCTTTTTATCTAGATATATTTAAAATGATGTCATCTTTATCTTATCTAAGATAGATTTATGTGTAATTTATCCTATCTTTATCTAGATAATTTTTATTTATTTAAGAGCAACACTATATATATAGAAATATATATATTTCATGAATATCCTAGCTGATAAATCATTTCCGAGTGGACAATTCGCATTGATAGGAAACTTACACATACATCCATAATGATGCAATACTTAACCCGCAAATTATCGCGCATAATGTAAGCTTGCGAACATCTTCAATAAGAACATCTTTCATAATAAGGAATAATAGATTCATATTGTTATCGTGATACTTGCAGGATCATAAGAGGAAGTCCGCATTTCGGCGAAAAGGTAGACTATGCTGAAATGATGTGATTTTCTCCTTAATGGCTGATAACTGTTCAGTTCAAGAGTGACCTGGTATTATCATAATGAATCGAGAAAACGAGGAAGTACGTTAGCAAATATAAGAGTATCGTTCACCTTCAGTTTCTTTCTTTTCTTTTGTTCATTTTTTTTACTCGTTATGAACGTTCCAGAATCCTTCATATAGTAAATCATATTAAGAAACTTGTTTAGAATAATTCATAATATAGTATAAGAAAAATTCATTTCCGACTGTTAGTGCTAGAAATAATTCAAGATGCATTGCACATTCCAGTTAAAAAGTAAGATATATATATTTGAATGTAGAAATAATTAAAAAATATTTGTAAGAAATATTCGCGTTTAATTTAATTATAATTAATTTAATTTAAAAAATACATTGATTATAATATAACTATATAATTGAGCTATTATGAGTCCATAAAAAAAATGCAGAATTATGGAAGAATTACAGAAATTAATAATTATAGAAATTAATATTGTCAGTTTGATATGACATAAATAGATCTTATTGTTAGTATATAATATTGTCTATTTAAAAAGATCCAAAACTTGAAATTATCGATTTAATTAAGAAATTATTTAAGAAATATTTTGACTATTATACATATGTGTAGATACATAAAAAAATCTACTTTATTAATAAATAGCGGGAAAGTACATATTAGTTTAATAGTGCTAATTTAATATAAAAACCACTTAAGATAAATTTGTTACTTTTGTTAAACGTTTTTCTAATTTTGCAAATAACTGACAACCTTTTGCATTAATCTTTTACCTTCAGCAGCGACCAATACCTCAGACGTTATGCGGCGCGCTGCAAAAGGAACCGAATTGCAAATGCCTGGTGCTGACAGTCCTTATATACGGCTGTCTTGCAGCAGTAACATGGTGCAGATGTGCCAATGTTACTAAGGTACGTGAAAGATGTTTTGCATCTGAATATATATTTACAACTGATTTTATGCCACTGGATGCGATGGATTGAAACATCAAACTGTTTCACGACTATTTCGAATATTTTCTATTATTATCCAAAAATTGTTGAATCTTAAAGATCTTTTCCTTTAAGATGTTAAAGAAGCCTTGAAAGTCTTAATTACATGAAATCTTAAAGAAATCTTTAAAAAAAATGAACAAGTATATGCCAAGTGCATAACAAGTGCATAAACAAGTATCGAATATTACATCCTTCCTAATAAAAATATATATAAATACGATTAGATTAATATATATAAATACGAATCAAATATTTTATTATTATTCAAAATTTCGAAAAAGATCATTTGTAAAAAACTAGTAATTAATAAAAAGATGATTATATACGAAGGATTATTAAGAGGATGCTGTCTGTATTATTAATAAAATTAAAAAAAATTCCTTTTCCATGATTAAAATATACATGCTTAATGTATCTTGCATTATTTCGTGTTCAAAGCTAAAAAAAATAAAACATTACATTTCTTTATCCATTTTACCTCCAGCGTTACTGGGCGCCACTTTACTGAGATAAAAATAGATAAAGAAATTTATGATTTTTTATTTTTTCTGTAAAAATTTCGGATTAAGCTAGTGATAGTGCTACGAACTTGATAATGGTATGAACATGTACGTAGTGAGTTCACGGCGTTATAGGGCTATATTTACATCCTCAGACCTTCGACGCTTGATGTTCTTATGTAAAGGTACCTTCACGTAAAAAAAATTTTTTTAATTTTGTAATTTTTATAATCAGTTTCATATAATATGTATGTGATCGAATTATTGAAATTGCAATTGTGTACTTACCCAACAAACACAGACATAGTTACATTATAATTACATCTAAGAAGACTATGATTTGTTGGTTGATCATAGAACCGAGAATATTTGATTAGTGTTAGTGTCATCAATAAATCATATTCTTCTATTGTAATTATTACAATGTAACTATATAATAGAATTATACTACAAATATTGCCTCTATGAGTAGGAAGTTACGACTAACATGTGTAATATGTATATATAATAACGTGTTATACAACATTTGTAGGTTTTTTTAAATAGCGGACACTAATCATGTAGTACTGATTAAAAATTGAATCGAAAAGTCTTCTATAATTTTCGCAATGGTTGACGAAATATTAATTTCTAAAGATTGCCAATGTTTAAGCGCGTATTCAACTCGGCTATCCAACCATTAACTATATTATGAAAGTTGCAAAATGGTAGAGAATTTTTCAACTCAATTTTTGATCAGAAATAACATTACATGAATCGCTTCGGCAATTTTTAGAAATTAATAGTTTATTTTTAGTTTAAAGATATCAAACGTTTCAAATATTTAAGCGCTTATAAAAGATGTCTAAATGAATATTTTTTCAAGATTTTTAAGTTATTTTATATTTAATATTATATATATAAAACTTAAGTTTTTCAACTTTAAGGCTAAAGAATTTTTAATTTTGAGTAAATTCAAAATAATTAAAATTTTCATATAATTAAATTATCAGAAAATTCTCAAAAGGAGCATTCATTATCATTTACACTATTTATCTTATGTGCACCACACACACACATATATATATATATATATATAGGCAAATTTTCTGTTGTAATCCTGTAAGCAAATATTTTTTCTCTTGTTTCTCAGATTATGGTCAACTACACCAAATTCCCTATTAGAAGTACGAAACACGTATCATCGCCCTGTGACGACGGCTATATATATATTCCGGTATGTTTATCGAAGGCAAATATGAAAAGGAGCGACTCTCCTATTTTTTCTCTTCGTTATGAATCAACTCTGTGTATTGTTCTTCTTTAAAAAAAAAAAAAACTTGATGAGGAGTAATATCGACTCTTTTCGCTCGATCTTTCCACTGCTCTACACGCTTAAATGCTTACACACTTAAATGCTCGTCGCGCTACTCCCTTGGCTCTTTCATTATAATCTTGGCCTCTTTCCCTCTCTTTGTCGTACAGGTAGCATTTATGGGGATGCTGTATCTGGTTTATCTGGTGGAGTGCTACCATTCGCCAATCAGGATCGATCTATTACACACGGAGAGCCAGGACAGCGTGTTGTCCAAATTGGCACAGCTAAAGATGGCACAGCCGCGAATATGGTGGAAGGCAGTTTCCTATCACTACGTGCGCAGGAAGCGGCAAATCACGCGTTATAGGAATGGAGATAATTATACTACCACACAGGTGACGCGCCCCATTACCTTTTATCGAATACGCTTTCCTCTTTAATCCTTTCAAGCACGAGCTCATGAGTATATTCACAAAAGTTGCTTGAAAGATTAAAATAGAAAAGAACTATTTATTATAAACTATTTATTATAAAATTTAAAAATTTTCGATCTTTATGTATCACTTTGATGAAATCACAATCGTAATTCGAATGATAGATCTTCTGTTTTAGAGGTGCGATTTCATGTAGATATCCATATCCATCAAGGAATCGATTGTGTATCTCGAAACCTAGTAAATGATAAAAGTGAGACTCCCACTTTATTGGTAGTTTTCATCATAGTTGAAACGCGACATTTCTCACGTGATATTGCTTAACAAGAAATTCTATGTCGAATTGTATCAAATGGTGTCAAAGTGTATCAAGATTGGTCGAAATTAATTGAAATTTGCCAAAATTCGTTTTACTTAAAGGCATAGATTATTGTTTGCAGCAATGGACATTATTTTTATGCTTTGTATGGAGGAAAATAACAACGAAAACAATAAAATTTGCAAAAGATATTTGATTTTAATAAGGATTTTAATTACGGACATTCAAGATCCATTTGAAATCTCAGTAAATACATTTAGATTTTCAATTATATAGGTTAGTATATAAATATATTAAGTATATAAATATGTAAATTATTTAAATAACTAAGATGATAAAATGGCTCTGGTTAAAGCAAATCTTCATGTCTATTAATTTTTGCATAAATTTAAAAATTTCCAGTTCAAATAAAAATTATGAAATTGTAAAAGTATAAAATTCACTCAAAAATATTATTGGACACAAAGATCCGCTTATAATAAATAATTTTATTTTGTTAGTTATTTGAATAATATACGGTTCATAAATATCCTAATTGAAATAAATCACATTTTGTTATAAATTATACGTGTGTGTGTGTGTGTGTGTGTGTGTGTGTGTGTGTGTGTGTGTGTGTGTGTGTGTGTGTGTGTGTGTG
>Ga0157363_1001199_pt1 | contig 21317 bp, 14 predicted proteins | sample AttsexASBM1_FD_111477 | JGI IMG/M metagenome (GOLD analysis project Ga0157363, IMG submission 111477) | Fungus gardens microbial communities from leaf cutter ant in Ribeirão Preto, State of São Paulo, Brazil - Atta sexdens ASBM1 | ecosystem: Host-associated > Fungi > Mycelium > Unclassified ... | reverse complement strand
TTTTTTTTTCTTTACAAAAGTTAAATTGATTGCTTCGTGTCTCTGAGCAATTTTTACATTCGGTGTTATTTCGTGTTTAATTAAATGAAATCACGATGCATAAGAACTTAATTTTGCGGTACACTTCCTTTCACCTGATGCGTATCCTGGGAGGTTCTAGGAATGTGGCTCGATGTGAAATTAAGTTCGCTTGTTTGAAGAGAAAATAAAGTAGTTTTGTGTTCTCATGAACTATATATCCGCTTTAAATCAGATCGTTCGACAATCTGATAGCCAGCACCTGCTACCATTGATGTCATTCAAAATACTCTACTCGCTCATATAGATATCATTTGAGAACATCTGCCAGCTGATCCTCGCACCATTCCTTTTTTGCATTCTCTCTTCTGAGTGTTTGCCTAAGCTATAATAAGGCATGTATTTTATTCTTTCTTTTCTCTATATTCGTCTTTACCTGAAAAGAGTGAACAGGTATAAATATTTTTGTGAATACAATTTTCTAATTATATTTAACAATTTTACATAGAGTTTAATTTAGTAAGAAGCAACCATTTTAATGCAAACTAAAATTTAAAAAAATATTCATTATCATATGTATATAAAATGTATATAATATATATATAATATAAAATGATTATTATTATTAAAATTGTGAAACAAATAACAAACTAACAATGATGTACGAAAAGCTGATTGTGCGATCTCGAGTGTTTGGTGCGTTGCAAAGCGCATCATTTTCATTGCATGGCATCAATCGAAATCACGCGATAACGCACAGTACTCGTCATCAGACGAAGAGAGTGGAAGGAAGAAGACAAGGAGGGTGGACTCGAGGTGTGAGCTTCGTCATTGTCATGAGACTGACACTTCGGGGTATCGGACCTCGGTCTGGCCATTAATAATCTTAGCCCGAACGAAGAAACAAAGAGGAGGAATACGGAGAGGAGTGCGGTAGAGTTGCGAACGAGAGGGTACACACAGTTCGCGCGCACCACGTCCGTTCACCATCACTATTGCGCAGCAGACTCGGCGTATACGTGGTAGGTATGTTCGAATGTGTCCGATGCGTCCGATAGGGCGGGACATGGGCATAAACAATTGCGCGTCAGCCTCGCCTCTTCCCGATGCAATGTAATAAAACGAGAGGTCTCTTGTGGGCCCTCCTCCGCCGCCCCGATTCAGAGAAGAGTTCTCCTCATCGGGGCCCCAGGGCCAAGAATATCGAAATGAACCGGCGTCTGTGCGATATTTCAGCGAGCCACAAGGGCTCGTATGTACGTAGCCGGGTACGTAACGTAAGCCCCGACCTCCTACGACCGTGCTCTGAGATCTCCGGCATTCGATTGAAAGCCGAGAGCTGGCAAATTTTTAATATCGTACGTGATCATTGGTGAGATTACGCTGGAACACACGCACATCTCCAAAAAGGAAAACCCCTTCGCGCCCATTCAAATGGTTCATAATTACTGTGGCGAAAATGAATCTCGAAATCTTATAAATAACATTGCGATTAATCAATGCACAAAAAAATCAATAAATATGTTTCTTGGGCTGCCGATTTTGTGTTCGTGATCTTTGTTTCCGAGAGTACCAATGGCATGATCTCTCGCGCAACATGTATCCTTCTTTAATGTTGGGTTATTCAGTTTCTTTATCTTGAGCTCGGGTCTCTGTCTACAGTAAAGATAGCATTTTAATTGGAATAAGTTTTAACTTTCATGGAGCGTACATAAAAAGTGCTATATTCGTAAGCCCTTCTTGCTTCACTTTTAGGAATTCTACACTTTCCAACAGTTGAACTACATTGTTTTTGTACTGTTGATTAAATGGAGTGACAGTCTGCAGCTTCTGACTTATTTTTCTCACGTTCAGAAAAATTAAAAAATTGAAGCAATGTAATCAAAATGATCAATATAGCATAGAAATATACAAACATATCAATCGAGAATGATTTCATAATATATTTTAATGTAATATATTTTAATATAATAGAATTAAAATTATGAAATAAGCATAAAAGGCGTAAGAGTCGGAGATTTGTAAGAATGTGAAGAGATAAGGAATTATATTAAATAATGCATTTAGATAAGAACTGTATTTTGAAAATAATGAAATCTTCATTTTTTATACGATATCATTAATTGGTTTAATAAATATATACATACATATATGATGTGTATATATTGTATTAAAATGAGGTAGTATTTATTAATATATTGATCAGTAATGTTATATAAAAATTATATATACTTGTCAGATTGTTTTGTAAACAACGAAATTATATAACATATAAAACTTAATAATGTATTTGATTTGAAAAATTTAATTAATTTCTAATCTTTTTTTTATACCGGTTTGTGCTGGGAGAAAAGATTTCCAATTTCAAGGATTAAATCAAACAATTCTAACGCATTAAGGAAGTGATCTCGTGATAGCGTGTGTATGTATGTGCGTGAAATGCTTCCTTTCTTAAAAGTAGATTAATACTGGGCGATGAAGCGACGACCACGAGCAATGGAAAGGGTGTGGAAGAAGGGACGAGGTAAGGAAAGAGAGAGAGGAGAGGTGATGGTCGTTCTCCTGCGGCAGGGCGGACAATAGCAGCTCTGCGAAGTGTAGCGGACAAACAAATAGCCAATTAAAATTCCGGTTGCACGGCGAACATACTTGTATCAGCTGCAATACTACCATTGTGCATCGAAGGCATGCGCAAGCCGGTGTCTGGATCGGTTGACTGGGTCTGGATACCAGAAGATCGGTTGCTTACGATCAACCTTCGAGGATTATCTCCGCGGTAAGCGGGGACTCGTTTGCACCATCCATTCGACTAAATCTTACCTTACGAGACATTGTTATCGTCGAATCATGCCTTTATCGCGATCGATTCGTGTCTTCGTACGGGGGTCTCTTTTGCATCAATACATTTTAAAGTATCGCAGAATTACAATAGCAATTTGAAATGCGAGAATTAGCAACATATGTTGGCATTGGTCGGCAGACTTTGTCATAGATATAGGAAAATTCCTACGATATTGTATCAATTCGTATCGCGTTTCTTCACCTCGAAGTTCGATAAAATTCATATAGTATGATTAATTAAGGTAGAGAATTAATTATCTGCAAGCAGAGCGCTTCGTTCCCACTCACAGCGCTTAACTATAAATGTCAGATTCGAAATTACTTCCTCACCTCCGATCCTACCATCTTCCCGATCCGGCGTGGATGTTATTAGGAAATCGTTTAATTGGTAGATACCGATTTTAACTGGCATTATGAATGGTTACAAGTGTCACGGGGTCATTAAAAAGATAGAAAACATATTATCCTATTACAAACCTACAACAACCTGCGAGCCGCTGCGAAAGAATCAGATGATGTAGCGAGTAATCGTGGAGAGCTTACTTTATTGAATTGTGCGAATTATATAGCAATTACTTTTCCTAAATTTTGGAATTATAGAAAAAAATCGCATACTCCCGCAATCGATATCCATCGATATATTCGTCGATTCTCCGTCCGGCGCAGTGAGAATGAACGATTACTAAATTACAACATGCCCTTAGATACGATCGGCGGGCCATAATTGCAGGACTATTCATACATTATTGGCTCGTATATTATTTGACGCGATTCAATAACTTTGTAGCGGGACGGCCGATGGTATCTCTCCGTCGTTAAGGCGCATTCGCAATATCGATCGGCTCTGATGAATGGCCACGTTTAAGATCGTCATTTTTCCCAGCAATTATTAACGCTAAAATTGAATGTGTCCGTGAGCACGGGATCGGACCAGTCGTATGGACCACGCGTGAAAAACGAGACCTCTCTCGAGAGGCAGATCCATCTTCGAATGTGTGTTAAAACTTCGCGATGGCCAAACTACCGGGAACGCCTCGCCCGCTACTCCTAAATGCAGTAGGTATGATTTATCTACGGGCACCAAAGTAAATGGAAAAGTTTTACTTTTTTTAACTGGTCCCTTTTCAGATGGTTAAGATTGTCGCTCGAGTATTATATCGGAGGCGCAAAGAGTTACTTTCAACGCGTACATTTGGAAGAATATATAGTATGCTTCTTCTTTTTTTTTTTGTTATGATTTGCCCGGAGTCTTTAGGCCTGTCTCGAAAATAATATAACAAGGTGACGTTAATAATCTCCTGTCCACTTATTTGAACATATATGATAAATTAGACGATTTTTTTTCTCTTGAAACTTGGATGAGACTTCGCCACGTTTGAATTTTTCTTTACATAAATTTTCATCGGGCATAATTACTACGTTATCAAATGCTGATGTAAATTGAAGATGAAAAGATAAATAAAATTCTTCGATTATTTTCACGCTCAATATTAAGAGGGCGTATAATGTATTAGACATATAAAATATATTACGCAGAACTTTTGCATCATTATTAGCTGTTAAAGTTTCGTCGTAGTCGACAGTATTTTATTTTAAGGAAAAATCTGTTTTCAGGATTTTAATAGAAATCCTTCGTATGAAAACGATCGAGAAAGTCTCGTGTGATTTAGCATGTAGGTATGCCATAGGGGTTAATTATTTCATTCGGAACAGTCATTAAAATCATATTCGTTCGCTATGATCAACTAATAGGTCTCGGCATAACAGAGTATTTTACGCGTGTATACGCATATTATATGCAACCACGTGCATGAGATGTTTGAGAGTATATGTGCGCGGGAGCGTACCGATGGAACACCGACGCGACGGGTGGTACGAAGAGTTACTTGCATTTCTACGACTACCTGCAGTTAATTTACAGCAAAGTGCGCGGATAAGTTCCACCGTTATTCTTCCAATCGGAATCTTCTCGCGAGCGGTTACCTCTTCTTCGCGGACGTTTTCTCTTCCTCATAACGGCGATATACCCGATTCACCTCAAAAACCGATGACTCGTTTCTGCGTAGGTCGATCCGGATCTGCATAAGCGTGAGCACCGACTCGATCGCTATTCATTTATAAGCTCCAGTGAGAAGTTGCGACCACCGCGTCGATCGAAGTTAATAACACAAGGAAAAGGAAGTCACGCGATTGAGGTAATAAGGATGATGAAACAACGGTTGATACATCTAAAACGTTAATACGTCTCGAACGAACAGGGTGATTACATACATAGTTACTAAAGTACACAGACGACGGAATCGTGTTCTCATTAAATGTACTGCTCATGCAGCTGCTCGGTAATCTAACAACAACGATTGGAGCATGGCTGACGAAGGATCTGACACATCTAAAAAGAATGATATCCTAGGGGACAGCAATGCCGACAGCAAAGTGCCAGATGAAACCGAATGTGATGATGTAAGACGGGGATAATGCTCTTTCGTGTCTCGTCAACTAAATGAATTCAAATCTAGAAAGAGAAATGATGCTTGCTTATGACAGTAGAGATATTTCTACCGATATAAAATGTAGATTATCAAGTAGGCATAGTTATGACATAGAACAACGTATGTTTAATAGGCTGATAAAACTCCGCTCATAACCACTACGAAAAATGCTTTAATAACGACACAGTTGGACCCGTGCGATGCCTATCCGCATTCTATCAAAATTTCGATCGTGGGTGCAAGGAAAGTTGGAATGGCTTGTGCTATCGCAATTTTGATGAGAGTCTGTATATAACATATATAGATCTATTATATGCAGAGTGTTTTAGAATTTTTCGTACAAAATCTAACAGTATTCTGAAATAAATATAAGCTGAAATAAGAAAAAATGCTATATAAACATAAATTCTAAAATGTTTTATTAAAAAGTTATAACAAAAATATGAAATGAAAAATATAAAAAATAATTTTACTTTTTAGAAAAACAAATTTATATTTTAAAATAATATCCGTCCATGTAAATACAAGTTTGAATCAATATAATTTTGAATTTATCATCTTTTTTGCGAGAGTAGAGGAAATCTTCACGTATATATGAAAATTTTTTGTAAAGTATTTTAGGATCTCTGTTTACATATTTGTTTTTATTTCAAGTCATAAAACATAAATTTGTTAAAGTTTGTACGGAAATCCTGGGATAAATCATAAGCTTTGATTAATTGTTTTTACATAATCTTTTTAGCGGATAGCGAGTGAAGTCTGTTTGATCGATCAAAATTCAGACAAAGCTTCTGCCGAAGCCGAGGACATTCAGCACGCTAGTATTTTTCTAGGATGCCCTCTGGTAGTTGGCACATCAGGTATTTTTCGTACTAAAGATACATATTTACATATTATATAATAGCAATAAATAAAAAATTATATCAGTTATACAATACCTACATCTATCCAACTCTTCTTTCTTTCCATTGCTTCTGACTATATATCATCCTTACACAAAACGTCTCATCACATTATCTGTGTCAGATAAAGCTAGTGTTAGAGTTGTCATAGCGGTTAACACTTTAGATCTCGTCGTCGTGCTCTAATCACAGAATCAACGAGTTGTGAACGTCCATGGACGATGTAGGTCTTTCGCGCGTTAGGTGCGAGGCAGCAGATTCCAGAAATTTTAGATTGATACGTGATCCAGACTGATGAATCCGCCGAGCGTCCTGCAGTGTGTCACGATCGGCTCCGATCAACACCCATTTCAAATCAACGATCCGTTAGGCTGTCCGCGTCAAGGGATCTCTGTCAACGTGCAGCGATTCAGAAACGACGTTCTCGCATAGGTGGGTTTTGAGTTAGCAGCAAGTTTTGGAGGCCAGAATTCCCTCGGACCTGTCCTTTAATCTCTACTCTCATCTACATCGCCGGTCGCTTATATGCTGGTGAACTGGACGAACGTTTCCCTCGAGCTTTTCACGGACACTCTCGTAAATCTCGTCCACTCTTATTTATCTCGACCGTGATCGGCTCCACGACACGGCTTTCTGTTTCTGCTTCCAGCGTGCGTACGATGCGCGGTTACCCCATCCGATGAGCGGCTGGTTATAAAAGCATTGTATTCTTCGTGGGAATCCAGGACAGTAACGGAAAGTGTGTAGTACGATCGGGTTTGATCTCGTGGGTAGTCTCATCGAGTTGCACTACGTTTGATCTTAGAAATGATTTCGGTTTGTTCAACTTTTCTCGGCATTGCGTACACGTAGCGTCCGTATTTATACCTTTATAAAGGATAGCGGAATGATTCTTCTGATCTTGTCTCGTGCGAGGTAGCAATTACTGGAACAAGTGGGACGACTTTTTTACGGGTTTGCCAACTTATCTGTAACAACATCTTTCTTCGTTGTAAATGTATCTTCCGTATAGTTGCGATATCGCTGCGTGTTACTACAAGCATTTTGTGAAGGTGTTACCTTGGATCTATACTCTTTATTTTTCCGACCATGCCGGATTGTCTTCCTCGCTGTCATTATCAGCGCATCTCTTCCAATGGTGATTCTTTCTCGAAAGGGGAGAAAATTTCTTATCCACTCTCATCGTTTTGTATTCCACGCACTTCCGAGGAGCTGATGATTGCGCGCTTGAATAAAGACGTCGTTCTCCGACGAGAGATTCTCCGGAAAGGCGTATCTGATTCTTAACGAAGCTATTTCCCGTTACGGCTTCTTTCGCGTGAATTGGTGTCTTCTCTAGCGATTCAAAACGATTTATACCTTAACTCTCTCAGGAAAATGTGGCTAAAATATTAAAATACACACGTATCTAGAAATCACCATTCCACGATCAGATCTATGAATAATAATTGATTGTATTTTAGATATCTACAAGGTAAAAGATTCGGCGGTAGTAGTAATTGCGGTTTGTGAAAAGAAACTTGAAGAGGAGATCAATATCAAACACAACATCGAGATATTCAAGAAAATCATTCCTACAATTGCAAAGTTGGCTTGTAAGGCGGTGTTATTAGTTGCGTCTCAACCGATCGACGTGATGTCGTACGTCACCTGGAAGTTGTCCAAATTTCCTTCAAGCAGAGTGCTTGGCACGGGAACTCTGCTTGATAGCTGCAGGTTTCAGGATTTACTGAGTCGGAAGTTGGGACTGGCGCGAACGTCAATCAATTGCATGAGTATCGGTGCACAGGGCGACACATCTGGTATTTGATTAATTTTACATAGATTCGCGAGTAATTCTAGCAAGTACTGAATATAATATAGATATAAAATGTATTTATGTTATAGCAGTTATATTTGTTGTACATTTGTTAGTAGTAGTTAGTGATAAGATTTTCTTAGATACTATTTTACATTAATAATTGTATCTATTGGAGTATTTCTAAACGTCATAAATACACAGACGAGATTTTTCCATAGATATTATTCATACTGAAAAGTATTACACATACTATAGTTATATTGTAAACAACCTAACAGTTAACGACATTTCTTTTTCTCCAACATCTGTCGTTTCACTATAGTTTCCATATGGTCGAGCGTTCACGTGGCGGGCACGAAGATACGAGACATAAACCCTCAAATGGGAGAGGCGGATGATCCCGAGAAGTGGCATGACATTTCCGAAGCTGTAAATAAAATGTCAGTGGTTAAGATCACTGAATATTCTTGAGAAAATTTAAGGAAGTAATAAAATCTACGTGTTGTGTTTGCAGCGACACGGTGCTTAATCGGAAGAAGGGTGAAAGAGGACCGAACTGCTGGGCTCTCGGCTTCTGCACTGCTGAGATCGTCGATGCCATCGTCAGGAATACTAAAGTCGTGTTGCCAGTGTCGACGTATATACAAGTGAGAGATATCATCAAGATTAACACATTTAGTAAAATTATTGAATGAATTTAGATAGATTTTAATAGCTTATTGCTAATATTACTCTAAAATTAAACGCATTATTAATTTAATTCTAAGACACATTGGAGTTGTATAAAAATTCAATATTATAGTTTTTCTGGAACTAATTGGTTGAAGCATAAATTACAGGATAATTAATTAGGAATTGAATATGAAAGAAAAGAATTTGCATATAATAGTTATAAGATAATGATAATTTTTTCATTCACAAGTAAAGTATTTATTTTTGTACCTTAAAAAAAGCGTTCTCAGGTGTATTTATTCGCATATGTGTCGATTAAAACACGATGGGAAAAACAAAATCGAGGAATCTCTGTTCACAGAGTTGTATCCATGGGACCGATAAAGACATGTACATGTCGGTACCCTGTGTTCTCGGTCGGGAAGGTGTGTACACCACGGTGCGACAGAAGCTGAACGATCAGGAAAAGACGGCGATACAACGATGCGCCGACAGCATCCGCGATGTGCTACGTGAGTGTGGCATTCTTCGCGAATCAAACGACATTAAAGAGTGACAACCGGTAGACCGGTAGACCGAGAAAAAGAGGAGAGCGAAAAACGTAAGGACTTGCGAACGGATGTGAATGAATGCGAACGGATATGTGACGCGGAAATAGCGAGGAAGAGGAAACGGAATGAAGAGAAGGAACGACGTTTTAGAATACATCTTCATCAATAAGGGCAATGCTGCACCCGGTAACCAGTTTTCTGCGTGCGTACATTCGATCGTCATAATAAACGATATATGAGTGAAACTCGACTTCCTGGAAAATTAAACCAGCCACGTTCTCCTAAGATTGCCTGCGAACGGTACACGCTACAATATTCCACGCGTGCGGAGCTTATTATCGTTTCTTTTTTACTCGATCGAATTTTGATTTACGCAACCGAACGATGTAGTGGAAAGGTGAAAGGGCGGATGAAAATGCACTCTCCATTGCATGCGAGTATAAGATTGAGAGGCGAATATAAGGTTGAGAGTTGCGGCTAAAGGAGATTGGATAATTTAAACTACAACTCTTTTTTTAGTTTTAAGTCTTGTTGTGTAGTAAAGTCGTTGTATTTTTATACATATACAGTTTTATATATATATATACACATATATATATATATATATATATATATATATATAAAATATATAATTTTTTTATTTATAGAAATTGAATAATTATTGGGATGAAACAGAATTACACTTTTATAATAAGAAAAAGAATAGTAAATTGAATTAATGAAGTTTATAAGAAATAAAAGAGTCGATTTCTAAGAATCGCTTTTTGATCCCTTCTCAAATATCCTGTAAAATACAAATTGGCAGTATCTCTCCAGGAACGCAGCGCATCCCACCTGTGCTTCGTAGCAGCTGTCGATCAATTTTACGACCTTCTATCCGCAGAAAAACGAAAATCATAGGAACGATACGTCCAATTGGCGATTCGCCTCTACATCTGTCCTGAGCATTTACCTTTTTGTATAACGAGCATTCTTTTCGATTATAATTGATTCTGTACGGCACGATTGAATTTATCGATAGCATCTTTTCATCTGTGATCGAACGTGTTAATCGGATTGTATATCTCCCGCTACAAGATAACTTGAGGTTCACATCTCGTACATATAGTACATTATGAGCGTACGAGATATGTATGTTGAACACGAAAGGCAGAGAGAGTTCTCTCACGTTCGATCATACAGAACCAATATAATCACCTTATTGCATATACCATTTTATGTAGCCATTTCAAATTGACAGTAAATCTACTTGCTACATTTCCGTTGTCAACTTCATTCATCTCCTGTCAAAGATATTTTTTTCGACTGTCTGCTTTTCCAGACGTATCCTATCTTATGTAAATTTTAATGACGATACGTCAAATTTTGTAGTTTCAATTAGAAATATTCACGATGTCAAGCGATTTTTGGTTTGCCTAAATTATTTGGTATTATACCTCGAAGTGGAAGAATATCCGTGTATCGCGGATATGACCGAAACAAGAAAGAAATCACCTGAGGTAGCCAGCAACACGGTAACTGTTTTACTAGCCAAACAAGCAGAACATCTTGTGGATGGCCATCGTATCAAGGTCGTCGTCGTGGGCAGTGCGCCTAAGGGTGTTGCGGTCGCTATAGCGATTCTATTCAAAGTTGGTGAATTTTCGATTTTTTTTCTAATTTCTAACCTTTCGTATCATTTTGATTTTTTAATTAGTTTTTACGCTATGAATTTTTATTATAACAACGATTAATTATTTAATTATTTTATAAAATATAGCAGTACATATTAAATATATGATGGCACATACATAATGAACAAAAAATTGTTATACTTTTTATAACCTTTATGATAAATATTATGTAAGTATAAAAATTTATTTACAAATTAATTCGCGCAGATTAATTCTAGATGCATACTCTATAAATTTATAATTCATTTTTTAACAGTGTAATATTTTGATATACATTTCATAAATTATCATTAACTTCGTAAAAATGCTGATGCATATAAGTCAATGTCAATATTAATATATTATTACTTCATTGATGTATAATTTATATACTTCGAAGATATATCAACATTGATTAATGCACGTGTGCGTAATAGATCCGTGTCTCATTCCATTAGATGATACGATAATGTACTCGATACGTCAATCTAAACATATCCACAATGATATCGAGTGAATGAGACATAGCGCCGGTCCACATGGTTCGAGCAGTAATTCGTATTTGTTCGTCGAGGATCAAAGATATAATGCTACATGTTGAACCTCGGGAGATATACCCTCGAGTTGCACCCAACAAAGGACAAGCCAAGGAATGCCCTAACATGTGTAGGTTCGTGCACGAGTATATCTGCAGGTCTACAGGGGCTCCTGAATATAGGCTCGTTAGTGTGTACGTGTGTGCCGGCTCAAAAAGGCTATTATGCAAATGATCCACGGAAGACCAGAAGAGGGAATTCGGCTATAAGAAGAAGTAAGGTGAAACATGAAAGAGGAAAGGAGATGGCAGGAAGAAGACTATAGAAGATGTAGAGAAGTGGGCCGAACCTTTCGCTCGTTATCGGATCGTAACGCGAGCATTTACACGTCGGCCAATGCGCCCCCGCAAGACGGCTCTAACTGACTGATTTATGTTAGCAACTATAGAGAGAGACTGCAATTTATAACATCGTTCGTCTGAAATCCTCGCGAAATGAATACAAATAGTATTGCAATATAATAGTAGTTGATTTAAGATTTTATGAAGGATGTTTAAGATTTTATGATGCTTAGAAGCTTTTTAAAAATTTCATGGAACAGTTGCGCATAGACTTACTTTTTGGTCTTAACAAGTCCCGATTATGTAATAATGGAAAATGAGAAATATGAAATTGTTTGTAACATTCTAAATGAAACTATATATTACCATTGTATTGCTTAGGCATAATTTCGTATCTGTTGCATCAAGAAGGAAAATTAACTGTTAGACGGAACGCATTGTGGACTGCAAGGTGCAACAGCTAGTGTTGTATCCATATGTTGAGTACATTCGGTAGAGGGTAATAAATGTGGGCGACTAATTCTAGGTTTCGGTTTCCGCAAATTTACGAGGGCAAACAATGGTGTGTGCATGCGATCAGACGCAGAGGGCGTAACTGACGGACGATAGACTTCTCGTTGGCCGGACTTATGGTGTATATCGAGAGACTAAATAATATATAGTGGAATTTATCGTGTATATTATCGAGGAGGAGTCAGGATAGTACCGAGAATAACTAGGATATTAGGAAACCCGTTATCGTACATGATAACAGCTTTTGAGGAAAATTGCTTGCATTCCATATAAAATTAATACTATAGATTTTCAAAACCGCTTCCTTGATTCTTTTGACAATGACAAATGACTTCCTTAATTTTTATAAAAATTAGAAATGTATACTAATTAGAAATAAATGAAATCCGTTATCCGTGTATACATGATAATAGCTTTTGAGGAAAATTGCCTGCGTTCCATGTCAATTATTACTATGGATTTTCTCAAAATTGCTTCCTTGATTCTTTTGACAAATGATTTCCTTAGTCTTTATAAAAATTCGGAACGTGTATTAATTAGAAATATATGAAACATGTAATTGTATTCTAGCCAATATAGATTATTTAAGACTGCGAAACTATGAAACTCGAAATCTTGATGGCGCTTATCTGACATGACCATGAAGATCTCCTGATTACCGGAACGTTCGGCAGCAAAAGACGCTGCCGGAAAAAAAAAGGAAGAAGCGTTTCAAGAAGAAGAGCAAGAAGTGAAAGATATGACCGAGTCGTGCTGCTGCACTTTACATTGCAGCATGGCAGATTGCATCAACGAGATCATCGCAAAGTACGAAATTATGATCGCTACAGTTTGCCGTCTACCTTGTGAATCTACCCAAATTCTTCACAACTGTAGCGTGTCAGACATCTTTTTTCTTGTTGTTCTCTCAGTTTCTTGTCTCATTGTGACACATATGTTGGACGGCTCGTATCAAGCTGTGCAAATTATATGGGCAGAACCTTCGGCGAAAGCTACTTCGTTGGTATATCTACATCGATAATATGCAAGTAGTTATGTCATCTTATGGACAGAGTATCAGATAGTGAGAAATTGTGAGCATTTAAATGATTCGATAAAATAAGGAAATTAAAACTTGCTCTCAAACTTCTCATCGTGTTATCACGACAAGAATAAATGTTTCAAGGCTTAATGAAAAATGACTATTACCTGCATTTCGGCATTGCTAAAATACATTCCTAATAATAATATTTCTGGTTTACAATGGTGACTGTTTTTACAGCTATGTAATTATTTAAATATAGATCAGTATGGAAGACAAGAAACTGATCAAAAATATTTATTCTGTCTTCTACATTCATATTAATTATGAAGTCTAACATTTTGTTATATACATTAATATATAATCCAATAATCAAACATTATTTCTTTTGTGTGAAATATTTCTTGATAATTTTCTGTGCAATACGTTGAAAAGAACATCTTAAAAATATTTTTATCTACATTAAAAAAACATATCTATTCGATTAAAAGAAATTGATAAGACTTTTATTATGCAAATAAAAATAATACAGAAAAGAAGAAGAAATCTAAAATATTAAAAAGAAATTTACTATTTAGTATTTGTAATTAAAATATAATAAGTATAAGTAAAATATAATAAGCACAGTGAAAATTATATGCTTACGATTATTGCGAAACAAAAGTGACGGATCTATTCAAAAGTTTTAACAGTTCACGATATTCTACACCTTTTAGAAGACACGCTTGATAAAGTATGATAATTAAGTGATGTACAATAATAAATCGGAAGCAGAAGAATACAACATAATAAATTGAGAAGTCGTTTTGTAGTTAGTCCGCCGTTTGTCTTAACGTGAAGTGTGAAAACACCATGTGTCTGAGAAAAATACGTCCATCTGTTCGTATACAAGCATATTAAAGTGTATATATAACGTAAAGTGTTAACATACATCATGTAACATACACTATTCGTCGTCATTACTACAAAAACGCATTTATATGCGATGCGATGGCCCTAGAAGAATAATGTCCATTTTACGGTGATTTACATGATCGTCCGAATATCCCATTATACCATAAATTAACCTGCACAAATTAGAACCGCTCGAAGCTTAATGATCTATCGTTGAAAAACGAATATAGATTACCAGTGGTCCCTTATTATACCACTCGTTTGCCGTGCCATTTGCCACACTTCACGGATTCGTATAACGTTACATTTACGATATTCCTGGATATCCTTAGTGTATGCTACATTAATGAAACTATAAAAAATTCATGGGGAAACAAATAGCCAACATATACGAAGAAATCATGATTGCGGGAGAAAAATGAAGCACGTGGACAGGAGGTCGTAGAAGCATTCTTCATGCTCGTTTGACAGTTCATAAGGAACGCGGTCGCTACGACTGAAAATCTTGTAGCGACTGTCGTAGGTAGGACAAACGGTAGTTCCCCGACAAGAAGAAGCCGTACCGGTCCCATAATTATTCATGAATGAGTTATCGCTCTGCGCAAGACATCGTTTGTGTCACTAGACACTGGCGGCAATCACGATGAAGCGAAATCGACATAGTGAATTCTCCCGAAAATAACGCACTTCTCAACACTATTTTTTGATCGGATCTTAATGATTCCTCGCATTAGAGGACTTTGCAAACAGTGCGATTGATCACGCATTCATTCTTAATGTGATTCCCGGGGGGGAGGATCTGATGCTCTTGTTGCATAACGATTCGAAGTGCGTAATAATGCTGCCTGCTGGGCAGCAACTAGTTGCCGTTAATTACTCTCTAGCTTCTCTGTTCACTATCCTGTTCAACCATTCATCCCTTTGTGATTTTTTCGCAGCGCCTTGCCTCCGAGCTCGTCCTCATAGATGTGAACGAGGATCTTGCCAAGGCGGAAGCAGATGACATCAGCCATGCGGCAGCATACCTCGGCAATCCCAGAATTGTCGGTACCAAAGGTGAAGCCCGATGGGAGGAGGCTGCAGAAAAATAGCGAGACCGTCATTACACTGTCCGCGAGTAACGAGCAATTATTTCAAAACGACCACGCTTTAACGTTCGATAACTAAATAGCGCGATTGCGATTAACGATAAGGTCGCCAGAGGTAACATCCGCGTTATTGCCTGCGTTGAATGAAATCGAGTTATTAAAATTAAGATGAATTGTATATGATTTCATGTGGTGCCGTAAGATGAACGCACAAGCGACACGCTTATCTAGAAATTAATTATCAATTGATAAATGATAGTATCACTAATGCATGAGAAATAAAAATCGGATCCACGTCGATTTTTATTTCTTCCTGGGAATAAAGCTAATAAAAATTTAAGAGTATTTTATAATTATTGTATCATATTATATTCTTTCCCGATTTTTGAATATAGAGAGAATGGGTTATCTTTTAGAATAGGTTTATTTTTTTTACAAATACATCTTTTAGAATAGATTTATTTTTCTTACAAATACATCTCTCGTGTAAAAGCAGCAAAACAAATGAAAACAAATAAAATTCTGTGAAGCGATAAATCATCCAATATGTATTACGCTCCGACAGATTATGCTTGTGCCAGAGATGCAATGGTATGCGTGATCACAGTTGGAAGCCAGTCTCGTGAAGATCTGCGGTCAGCCGATTATCTAGAGCATAATCTGAAAATTTTCAAGGACGTCATTCCTAACGTTTCCAAATACGCGCCGAACAGCATTCTTCTCATTCTTTCAAAGCCAGGTACACTCTTATTACCTACTATGCATTTAATATTTTGCCATATTAGAAATTACATATATATCGTCTGGCTTTTTCTAATAAGCATTTTATATATTTAATATATTTTATATAAAACATTTTATATATTTAATAAATAGCAACATGTTAATGCAACATGCTCCTCTATGATTATATTTCTCTAAGATATTTTAAACGCATTATAATTCGAAATTGATCAATTTTAATCGAACATTACACAAGTATAGTATAATACATGAATAATTATTTTAATCATGTTATTTAGTTGATATTCTATCATACATTGCTATGAAGCTGTCTGGATTTCCACCAAATCGTGTTATAGGATTGGGAACGTTTTTAGACAGCTGCAGATTTCAGTATTTTATTGCTCAAAAACTCGGACTTTCAGCAAATGCGGTTCAAGCGTTAATCATTGGCGAGAGCGGACCAGCTTCTGGTAATTAGCATTAAAATATTGTAATTATAATAATCGCAATGTAATTACGATATTCATAACAAAGCTAAATAAAAATTTGTTTTGATATATGTACTGTAATGCAGTTGAAGTAGAGATAATTTTATTTATTACAATATTTTAAGAATTAAATTGCAAAATTCGACTTTATATGGTTCTTCATAGCTTTATAAAAAGAGAAGTCGAAAAGATTTTATGACAAAATATTTAATTAAATATTTTGATATATAATATTAGTACCGGTCTGGTCCGCTGTTGCGGTAATGGGCATGCCTTTAAAAGATATAAATAAAGAGATCGGCACTAGAACGGATCCGGAATCCTGGAACGATTTACATGCGAAAGTTATCAATACCGATAATGAATTGATCCTTAAGAAAGGCTATCACAATTGGGCAGTTGGAATCTGTGCAGGCGAAATTGTTGATGCTATCGTGCGCAATACTTGTGCTTGTTTTACTGTCTCTACGTTTATGAAGGTTACTGATAAATTTTATTAAAACTATTACACTTATGTTTAGTGATATTATTTAGAGGATTATATTTCTTATTTTCCTTTGCGTCGTATAATTATAATATTTATTATTGTATAATTACAACATTATATCCATTATAATATTACAACATTTATTCATTTTAATAAAAGAAAATAATATTTATAATAAATATAAAAATAATGATATATATAAATATGATATACATATGTAAATGTACGTAAATTTTTTGTTTACAAATATAAATTAATATATTTTTGTGAACAATAATATAACTCTTCTTTTCCTTAGCCAAAATTGTCAAATATATTTTAGGGCTGTCAACACGGACTGGAAAAGGATATTTTTACGTCATTACCTTGTATGGTAGGGAGAAACGGCGTACAGTCCTTTATTCGTTTGTTATATACATCTAAGGAACAAGAATTGATGTCGATATCTTTCCGAAGAATTTATGAGGCGCAAAAATTGATCCTCGACAAGATTGAATAAATAAAAAATGGAATTAAAGAAATATTTGTTGTACAATTTTATAATTAACGTTATTCAGTTGTAACCTAAAGTATTAAATACTGTCAATGATTAATGTGAGTAAATTATATTTTAGTTCTATATTTGACAGAAATAAAAATTTATATATATATAGTTTTTTATCACGAATTATAATGATTCACGTCAATTAAAGAATTATATTGAAACACTGTGTATACAAACACACTATGTATACATAATGATTTCATGACAAAGGATCTTATCTTTCATCGTTGGTTTACAATCTAATCAAGTCAGAGAGTTGAAAAAAGAAATTCGTTTGTTTTAGGACGATTGGTTTTATTGCGCAATCAAATGACCATAGGAATACCATAAATAAATACCATAAATAGGGCGTGCTCCGAGGATTTTGGTCCCAATTTGCAAAGATTAATGCAGACTACGTATAATTAATTGCTCCATGTATGGAGCAGTTAACTACCCCGTTAAAGGCGATCGAGATGATGAAACGATTGCTATTACAAATATAAAGAGAGGCGGTTTCACGCGGCTCTAATGGTCAACGATACTGACTAATTTGTTACAAAATTCACGAATACTGATATCACACTTTTTATCTCTGCCATCCTTTACATTAGTTAAGACATGTTTACTACCCAGTGTTATTGCTGCTCGCATATCAATAATAAAGTGTTCTCAATATACATAAGATCTAAGTCCGTATTTGTAATCGCGTTTCTGCTGAGAATCATTATTTACATTTTTCTTGTATTTGTTATCGATATCTTATTTTTACATCTTTATATTAAATCATATGATCCAAAAACTTATTTAATGAATTGTTGTGTCATTTATATGAATAACGCTCAATTTTAAAAAGAGTCTATCAATGAAAAAGTTTGAGCAAAACTCAAACACATTTATAACTTTTTTTTGTAATATATCACTAAACGAGACTTTCATCTGAAGAAAATTTAACGTCATCATCTTTGAATAAGGAGAGTTGTTAGAGACAAATAATGAATAATATGGCAGTTAATATATTTAAAAAAATAATTTTTTAAAATTACTGATAGTTTCTTTTATTAAATATTTTTTTCTTTGTCTAAAGTATATCTTTCATATTTAAAACATTCAAATATTTAGTTAAAATTTAGTTAAGATATTTATAATGGAACATCTTTTATTGTGCTGTACATTTTCGCGTACGAGATATCTTTTATTATTAGATTTAATCTAAGATTTGAATTCAATAAATTTTAATGAGAAATATAAAACGGGGAACAATAAAATATTTATCTTAATATCCACAGTTTCATTATTACGCAAAATATTGATATATTGATGTTTATAATCCTTAAATTAAAGACTATAACTTTTTATAATCATAAAAAAAATTGATTAATTATACATCATTTTTATAGCTGGCCTTGAGCGCAGTTGACAATAAAAATATTGATGAATTATGTTAAGCTGTTCACGTAATCGTCTAGACATGATTATGAAGAGCTAATACACAAGGAATACCTAGTAGAATGTGTATTAATCTTCATGGAATATTTAATAGAATGTGTACTAATCTTCATGGAATTGTTGAACGTTTAGTTAAAGATTTCTACGAATTTATATTCGAAGGCAACGAAGTTGTTTTATCCCTGAACTTTGCCTAAAATTTACATTCTAAAAATAAAAAATCTTGATATTTATGACTCTGTTGTTGGTTGTTATTGCATCGCTAACAATTTTGTCAGGGAATAAAAAAAATTTAATATCTATTGAAAGGATTATTCGAATGAGTACGCAGAATAAGAATAGACAGTACCTGTTGAAATAATTACAAGTAAGAATAAAAATGTATACGTTAAAATTAATTTTTAATTATTTTTTTCTTAAAATAATTTAAAAAAAAAATAGCTTATCAATAATATGATTCAGATAATTTTATTTTATTATATTAATAGAAATATATAAAAGATTATACAGATATTAATTGTAGAAAATTTCAACTTAATTTTGTTGTAATTATTCAAATTCTAGTAATTATTAGGAATTATTTGTTTAAATATGAGTTAGGATTGCTTATTTGACAAACTTTTTATATTATACATACTGATATTATTGATGTTACTGATTATTACTTGATATCATTTTATTACAAAAAAATATAAGAAATACAATAAAAATTAGTTTAAATTATAACGCAGCACATACACTTAAAATTTATTTCAATCTTGTTAAAATACATTATTAAAATTTGAAGCTATTTCGTTTTGGTATTTCTGTCTCAATATAATTACAAATTATTTATCTTTATTAAAATGTGAATTATGTATCATGAATATTTTAAAAATAGAATAAATAAAGAATGTTTTATTGCTTATATAACATATATTTCTTATAAATGATTTTTGTTGAGCTAGCTAGAGCTAAATAAATGAATTAATTATGAGTAGTTTGACGATTTTTGTTAATGAATTAATATCAGATTATTATGAATTAAAAAAACGTAAAAATAAGATATTAATTATTCTATTAAAAATTGAGGAAGATAATTAGACTTGAGATATAATGTCTTATATTAAAAAAATAAACATACAATAAAGAAATAGAAATTTTTGTTTATTTCCATTAAACTTCGAATTTGGAAGGTAACAATATATGTATATTGTCAAGATAGATTTTTATATTGCAAAAAATGGGATCGTTAATTAATTTCGTTTCTTAATCTTAATTCCAACTAAATTTTATTTTTAAAAAGCAACATGATAACATCGTAATAAATATTATGATTTAATCTTCAAGGACAGCGTCCTCTTATCACTTCTTTATACATCATCATTACTTTTTCTACACTTCAAAATTTTAAATACGTTAGCGAGTTTGAAATAGTAGTAAAAACGTAATTTACATAATCACATCTAAAGATGACTATAAATAGCGGAAATATTCGAAGGAACTTGTCAGAATGCAACAAGAATCGGAATTGTTGAGATTTCAATGTCAATAGTGTCTCGGATTCTTAACTACTAGGATAACGTTCAAATTTATTGTTGGTTTCGTATACGTGTGTGTGTGACAAATATTTATTAGAATTTAAATATTAAAAATGGCGAGAATGTTTGTAATTGTATTGATAGTGATAAATTTATCACTAATGACTTGCCAGAACAATAAGAATCGTTCACTACAGACCCAAGATGGATATCAACAACAACAAAGCCAAGAGAACAACAGTTTTAGTCTCACCCATTTCATACAGATACCGAATAGACCGCAATGTCCGGAAAATCAACGATTGGATAAACATGGAATATGTCGATCAGTGGTAACGTTTTTGTTACTTTCATATTTAATAACTAAAGATGAAAAGAATAAAATTTATATATATATATATAAATATATAAATATATATATATATATAAATATAAAATAAGATAAAAGACAATAATAAGATAATAAGAATCTGTTCATTATAATGATTGACTATTTAAATAATTATAATGTACCTATAATAAAGTTTGACTGATATTATTATTTGATTAATAATATTCTAATTTATTATAAATTGAGTTCTATTTTAGACAAGTCAACTTCAAAATATTGTTTAATTTATCCTATTTATGTTGTAGCTTGGATGATACATACGCAAAAATGTTCTCGATATTGGCAATCGAAAACCAATGCTTCATTGGCACAACTACGATTATTTCTAATAAAAATACAATATATATATAAATAATCATTGGCTATTTTAGTGCTATGTATAATTATGAGTCAGGAATTTTACATTTATCTAAT
>Ga0157363_1001198_pt1 | contig 21325 bp, 27 predicted proteins | sample AttsexASBM1_FD_111477 | JGI IMG/M metagenome (GOLD analysis project Ga0157363, IMG submission 111477) | Fungus gardens microbial communities from leaf cutter ant in Ribeirão Preto, State of São Paulo, Brazil - Atta sexdens ASBM1 | ecosystem: Host-associated > Fungi > Mycelium > Unclassified ... | reverse complement strand
AAATGAGTACTGTAGGCTTTAATAATAGTGTTTGACCTTAGATCAAGAGAATGGATACTATAAGCTTTGTTAGTAGTATTTAGTTTAAAGATTTTTACAAATATTTCAGTAAAGTCTTTACTAGGGATTTGTAAAAGGTCTTTTACAACAACATAAGTATAATACTTCTTAAAGTTTCTATTTCACCTAAATTTTTCTTGTAAATGACTTTTTCAGAAACTATATGCTTGTTCCCAAGAGATTTATTAATCTACTCAATAATATTATTCTTAACTAAGTTGTTATATTCAGTATCAATAGCTTTCTCACTATTTTGAGCAAGAAAATTGATAAGTTTAAGCCTATGTCTTCAGTTCAACAAATGTTCAGCTACTGTCTACAGTAATTGTATCTGAACTCATGTTATTGAAACTGTAATAGTTTACTAACTTTCTAATCTAGCTAGAAAGGTTTTTTTTAAATTATGGTCTCTATTTCTCTAGATACTATCTTAGGCAAAGTGTCATAGTACACTTGAACTCTTATATTTTATTTTAACTTTCTTTTCTTTTTATCTATTTTTCTTGATTTAATTTAATTTCTTTCTTAGTCAATGAAGAAGCATGTAGCCATGGTCATATGATGTGATGACATAGGGCTAGAACATGGTAGAAGAAATGATGTCAGGATGGATATCCACAGTATATTATCCTCATAGTATGTGTATATTGAAGACTTCTTGTTGAGTTCTCTTGTAATCTCTATGAGACTCTTGTCTTATAAGACTACTTGGTGATCTGCCAACTGTCTTAGGTTAGTGGTTTTCACAACACAAAGTATCTAGTATATAAGCCAGATAGTTACACTATAATCCTTATTCTGAATATCAACTAAAACTAACACTATCTTCCAGCATTGGCAATGACACATCTCTCTACCCTCCAATAACCCTTTCCAACTTCTTTAAGTATGATCTCTGAAATATGTGACAGTCATTCCTCATCTGTGTTCCACATGATAAGTTGCCACTCATCCACCTTCTGAGAGTCTGCTACAGATCTTGGTTGCCAAGGTGTGAACCATGTCTAACACTATGTGATAGTGGATAGAGAATAGATGATCACCATCTATTTACTCCAGCCTAAAAATTATAGCTCCTCACAACTTACCAGGTAACAGAAGCCACTGCACTTTTCCTTAAATGTGTGTCTTACTCTCTTGATATCACTCTGCTTACTGCTTATCTGTGTCCTCATGTTGTATAGGCCACACAATGGTAGCTAGCACAACACATGAACTAAGGCCAAGACCATTAGCCAGCCAGTTAAGCTAAGAACATACCCTATGCTTTTCCAATTAGACATGACATTGTATTTCTATGTTATTTGAAGAATCTGATATCACGATATACAATTTATCAGGGGGTGGTGAGCAGGCGTACGTGAGACCCGGTTGAGTCAGCATCGCCGTGATTACGCGCGCGAGCGGCAGGAGTCACGTCTTTGCTCTACAACTGAGCCTCTCCTCCTCCCTCCACTACCTCCATGCTATCCCGCTCATTGCGCTCTGCTTCCCTTGCATCATCTCATAGGTTTGCACTCAGGTCAACTCTTTCCTCACGTTTTTATGCTACCCCAACCCCAACCCCGAACCCCAACCCCGACGACTCGCATAAGCATCCAGACAAGAAAAGGAAACAGGATGAATCGGGCATAAATACTCAACAAACAGACAAGAAGACCTCAGATTCCACGAGACCCCAAAAACCGGACCTTCCGAAAGCCTTAGAAGGTTTCTTTCAACAATATCAGCAGCGCAGAAAGGAGTCATCATCGTCAAAGGAAGACTCGTCTGACAATGACAAGAAGCATGGAGCACCTCCACCACCCAATAACAATGGCTTCGCCAACAACCAGCTGGCGTGGATTGTTGCATCTGCCGTCGCTTATATGGCATATTCAAATTCTAGTGCATCATCCGCGCGAGAAATAACGTGGCAAGAGTTCCGCAACGCATTTCTCGACAAGGGGCTTGTAGAAAAGCTGACAGTGGTTAATAACCACCGAGTTCGTGTTAAATTGCATCCTAATGCTGGCGGTATATACGCCCCGGGTCCACTTGGTGGAGTGGAGTATTACTTTTATATTGGAAGCGTTGATGCGTTCGAGCGCAAGCTCGACGAAGCCCAGATTGAGCTGGGCATCCCAAGTCATGAACGAATACCCGTTGCTTATCACGAGGAAATCTCCACCATGAACACCCTTCTCAACTTCGCCCCTACTATCCTCCTCCTCGGTGCTCTCTATTGGCTCAGCAGGCGAGGCTCCGGTAATGCAGGTAACGGTATCTTCAGCATGGGTAAAAGCCGGGCCCGTATGTTTAACAAAGACACCGGTGTCAAGACCAAGTTCAAGGATATTGCTGGTATGGATGAGGCAAAGGAGGAGATTATGGAGTTCGTCAATTTTTTGAAGGATCCTGCAAAATACGAGAAATTGGGTGCCAAGATCCCCCGAGGTGCGATCCTCTCGGGCCCTCCTGGAACTGGTAAGACACTGCTTGCAAAAGCTACAGCTGGTGAAGCCTCCGTCCCCTTCCTATCTGTCTCGGGATCTGAATTTGTCGAGATGTTTGTCGGTGTCGGTTCTTCACGAGTGCGCGATCTCTTCCAATCCGCCAAAAAGAATGCCCCTTGTATCATATTCATTGATGAAATTGATGCTATCGGCAAGTCTCGAGCCAAAGGAGGCAGTTTGGGCGGCAATGATGAACGGGAGTCTACACTCAATCAATTACTTGTCGAAATGGATGGTTTTGGAACCAACGAACATATCGTCATCCTTGCTGGTACTAACCGACCTGATGTACTTGACCCTGCCCTCATGCGCCCGGGACGGTTTGATAGACATATTGCCATTGACCGTCCAGATGTTTCAGGACGCAAGGGCATTTTCATGGTTCATCTCCGCCCACTGAAGCTGGAACCAGACCTTCAGAAGGACTTTGAAGCACTCTCCCAGAAGCTCGCCGTCCTCACACCCGGCTTTTCAGGTGCTGATATCGCTAATGTCTGTAACGAAGCTGCTCTTCACGCCGCCCGCAAAGGGTCTGAATCCGTGAATTCGGTTGACTTCGATACTGCCATCGAGCGTGTTATTGTTGGCTTGGAGAAGAAGAGTCGAGTGCTGAGCCCTGAGGAGAAGAAGACTGTTGCGTACCATGAAGCTGGACATGCTATTTGCGGATGGTTCCTTGAACACGCAGACCCTCTATTGAAAGTCAGCATTATCCCGCGTGGAGTTGGCGCTCTTGGATACGCACAGGTGATTTCTATCTCATAAAATGCTAGACAAAGACTGAAGGGATATTTACAGTATCTTCCACCCGACCGTTATCTCTTGTCTACACCCCAAATGATGGATCGCATATGCATGACTCTCGGTGGTCGTGTGTCGGAAGAGATCTTCTTTGGTGTTGGAAACATTACGACAGGTGCTCAAGATGACCTGCAGAAGATCACACGAATGGCATTTGAGGCTTGCGCAAACTATGGCATGAACGATGTCATTGGGCCCGTCAGCTATGGTGGCGACCGTGCTACGAAGGAGAGTTGGACAAAGCCCTTCAGCGAGAAAACAGCGGAGATGTTGGATGCTGAAGTTCGCAAGATGATCTCGTAAGTGTATCATCTGACTTCATTTGGAAAAATATTCATGGATCACTAGGTCTGCATATGAGCGAACCAGGGAACTTCTTACCCAGCACAAGGAGGACGTACACAAGGTCGCCCAGCTTCTATTGTCTAAGGAAGTTATCACCCGGTTGGTTTACTTTTTTAAACGCTTACTTTGCCCACTCATCAGCTTCTTAAAGTGAGGACATGATTGAAATTCTTGGAAAACGACCGTTCGCCTCTAAGGACGACATGGACAGATGGCTTGACGAGCACCACAAGCAGGCCAAGATTTCACCATCAGTGGAAGGCGAGATTGACGATCCTCTACCCAGCCCAACACCTGTTCCAATCGCAAAAGCGCTGGATGACCCCAAGATGCTATTTAGACCTTTCGCCTAAATGACGTTTCACTGTTATATATTTCATCCCTCTGCCAGGATGGAGTCGCTTTCCTAACAACTGACTCGCACTTATATATTGTCCATCATCATCATCATCATCATCAGGGTTTTGTATTTTACTTACTACACAGTCAATCTCCGCGCATCTCTAGCCTTGCCTTTGGGTCAATTTCCTTGAGTAATGAATGATTAGATTGCAAACGACTGTTTATTTCATGCCCCTTTCATGACTAGCAAGTTAATAAAGTGTGATATAGAACTTCGTCATAAGATGTATCGGAATCCACTCCAGTCGTCACCCTTATCGTTTTTCGCAGCTTCTATGCTTTCGTATTTTCCATTGCATTCTTGAGCATTTTCGTTGTCAAGTCCCTCAATGATTTCGTCACGCTCACCGCGTTCGCGCCTGAGATTCTCCAGACGAAGAAAGTAGGCATAGAGGATACTGCTGAAAAGGCCAATCATGATGTATACAAGGACTATTCCGTGGCCTAGACGATACCAGGGCTGGTCTTTAGCCCGGTACTACATCTTGTAAAGGTCGCTTCTTATACATAGAGGACAGGGAAAAAACTTACAATGTTTGATGTGACGGCCCCGTTCAGGTTTCCGAAACCTATTGCCATGCCCAGGGTTACACTCCTCTTGTAAGAACCCTCGACATTACCGGCCACCCATGCAACCGAGTTTGCTGGGCGTATAGAGTATAAGCGCGGATGTAAAAGAAAAGTTCTGGAGTACGGCTTACGAATAGTGGGATAGATGGCTCTGCAACCGCAGACAGACATTGAATGTTCGAGGTGGTCTGGATCAGGCAGTTCTGGACTCACGAAACAGCAAGGTAAACGGCAAAATATGATAGCACTGGCGTCCTTGAGCAGATAAGGATAATGTACCCAGCCGATCCGACACCAAACAAACATCTGGGGAGTCATGAGCTCAAAAAAAATAGACCACAAGAGAAATGCATACACGTTCACAAGACAGCGCTTATTTAGCCGGTCAGCATACACGCCAACAACGAGGGTCATCAAACAACCCCAAGCATATACCGGGACAGAGAGTAAGTTTGCCTTTGTGGCAGTGAAACCTATATACATCTGGTGCTGGGAAAGAATGAGAATGTTGGTATTTACCTAATTCATTGATGATAGATGGTGTGAACAACGAAAATGCGAAGAGAGGACCATCACTGAGAAAGAGGGATCAGCAGATATCCACAAATCGAGTCTTGTGTGACCTACAAACCCATGTATATCGCCACTATTACGGAAATCAATGGGATAGAGAAATATTAACTGATATTAACGCACTAGCTATCCATGTCTTCCAATCCTTTAAGCTCTTCCACACGTACTTCATATGAAAGTTCTCTCCAGCAGCGCTTAACTTGTTGTCGTCTTGAAGACGGCGGATTATGAAAACCTCTATTCACGTCGAGTTGAACGTCGTAGTCAACTGTGAGACGAAGGCGTCCAGAAAAAGACATACGCTCTTTTTCCGAGAGAAAAGCAGCCGTATCTGGGAAATCCTGTATAAAAAAGTAGGAAATCCCTCCAGCTACGACGGTGATAAGACCTTCCAGGATGAAAATCCACGCCCATCCTAGATTGGATGGCTGTGAGATGCAGCTCGCCACCTCGAGGACCACGGGAAACACAATATACCAGGCTTCCCTCCTACACCGTCCATATTGACTATTGCGGCTGCGAGAAGACCACCTGAACTCTTGTGAGATATGAAATTCATGGGTATGAATTCTGGCGCGGCTGACTAAAGGCACCTGCAACGGTCGCGGAGGAGAAAAAGATGGCGACTTTGGTGCCAGTTTCCGAGCGTTTATACCAACTGCGATGGCCCAAAAGAGTCTATAGTGTACCAACAAATCTAGAATGAACAGACCTCGAAATGTAGAAGACAATGCCTGGATACAAGCCAGCCTCCATGAGTCCAAGCAAGAGTCGCAGTGCTGAGGATATTCAGAAACGAGATCATCCTTCCGAACTGACGAATGACTAGACTTGCCAATCAAACCTCCATAGTTATGAATTACTCCATGGAGGACCTTTGGAATGGCTCAAGCGAGCAAGAGGCACTGAGCTACGTTGACTGACCATTACAACGCCCCAGAGTACCATCATTGTCGAAAGCCATATAGAGGGTTTCAATCTCCGTAGTAAAACATTGCTAGCAGGCTTCGAATGACAATGAAAACTGTCAGAAGGATCAAAAAATGCGTACACACCTCAAAGAGTGAATATGGGAAGAAGAACAGAGTTAGTGCTATGAAGTATTGATTATCATTGATTCCTAAGTCCCTTTCCAGGTTGTAGAGCTTCCAGAACATAAGTCTAATCAGAGCCATTAAAAGATTGCGTACTCTCGCATTTCCAACGTTTCCGCGGTCCAGATAGCTGAGCAGATACAAGAGTGCAAGCCAGGGTATAACATGCCAATCAACTTTCCTCATCAACTTCCTCTCATCAATACCTGACGTATCGATCTCAGGACGATAAACTTGTTTCGTGTGATGATGGTAATCAGACTGCGAGTAATCACCAGAGCTACCCATGACGAAAAAATATACAGTGGAGTTCAAGCGGTCAGAAGGGACAATTTTACCAGCCTGAAGACTAAAGTCGGGTTGACCCGGACTCTTTGCAGCAACTGTTCATAACAGTACAGATTCTTATTTCAAGAAAGTCATCGAAAGGCCCTGCAATAAACATCCACACCCAGAACATCCTCTAAACCCCGTAATGCTTCCTTCAACCACATCTTTACCTGCTCCGTCTCCTTCCCTGCCACTCTCACAACGGCACCTTCTCTCACGGATTCTTCCACATCACGAAAGTCAACCCGGCTGAATGACCATATCAAATCTTCTGGTACTCTCCTCTTAAACACTGTAATGGCCTCAAAAGTCGCTCTGAGGTTCTCGACAATGTTTTGTACCTCGGCACCGTAGAGTAACACCATAGCATAGCATGAGTACGGTGCAAGTCTCTCCCCAAGTGTTCGCTTTGGCAGACTATCGGACTGACTCTCATCAGCTTCTAAAAGCATAACATCTCTCGCCCATCTCTTCCCACCGATAAACACTTCATTTTCCGAGTAATACCTGGTGAATGCCCAATCTTCGCCAAGTGCCTTCCTTCCCGACGTCAGCCAGTCGAGAATCACAATTGATGCATCAGGTGCAACATGGAATTTCTGAATTTGGTTGTACGATGCGGAACGAAAACATGTCACTGGGTCTGGAAGGAGGAAGAGGCTCGATCTCGACCGAACAGTATACTGTATCGTCTGTGAAGTCAATGAATCGTCCAAAGGTGTTGGAGATGATGTATGTTCTAGTGGTCGGATGCACGCGAGTCGTTGCCCAGGTCTTGTCTTGAAAACCTTTGTGGATCCCTTCAAAGTAGTTACGGAAAAGCGCCAGTACACTACATAGAATTCCAAATACCCACTTGTGATAAAACTAAGAGTTTACTGCCATCCTTCAATTCCACGTCAAGTTCTACCCGATCTCCAGCGACCAATCCACCACCATACGATAAGAGATACACAATCGCAACTTTTTGTGAGCACACTCGTGGTGACAACAATTTCAGTGGGTAAGCTGCGGACAGCTCCTCAAAAATTGCCTTGGTACCGTGAACACTCAGGGTAATCCGTCCACCACCAACCGCAATTCTTTTAATTTCCGGAGTAGAAAAGGTTGATGCCAAAACAGCAGTCGAGGTCATCAAGCTAGATGTATATCAAAGAAGAGGAGAAGAATGTTCTTATATTGGTGGTGATCTTTCCCAATCATGATAGGCTCGAACAGTTCACCTCAATCGCACCGAGTAGATCTTCAACTTATGGGCAAAAAAATGTAACAGATGTATTCTGGTGATAATACGTGACAAGTCCTTTGACTGAAGTGTACACACCGAAGAGGTCAGGAGGTTACAAGTTCTTACGCTGACAGGATAATCAAGATGAATCAAATCAAAGGAATGAGGGAGGGATTCACTAAATAAATTAAGAAGATCGAAATCAAATGAATGAGGAGGAGCCTATGAGCTTTAAAGACTTGGGGGAACAAAAACCTTGAAATAAGGTGAGAGACAGTATAGTTGATGATAAATATATATCATAATGGACTAGTTGAAGGAACGCGGTGTATGATTGAAGAGGTGAAATGGAAGACGTAGAGGGTGAAACCAAAAAGAGATGAAATAGAATGTTGTGGAGGGTCAGTACTGTCGCGTTGCAAGCGCACGGATTTCGTATAGATGCGATCGGTCAGGTTCAGGGAAAGTATCGTGTCTCGACAAGGCTGACTGCCAGCCCTTCATTTCTAGACGATGGCGTTCCTCTGCAGCTCTGCAGGCATGTACGAAGGCATCGTCTATGTCACGGACAGCCAAGGACGCTCTCGATCCCCTATCACTTTCTGAGTCAGACAATACTTGAGAACGACTTCTCGCCGGGCTGACGGGGCCTAAACGACCTTGTGACGTCGTGATTGTTGAACTTCCAGTTTCGGAAGGTGTGCGTTGCATGCTGGCGCGTATAGTGCCATTCTTAGAGTCCCAATCGTCCTCGTTCTCGTCATCTGCCAGGTTGGCGAAAACGTCGGGCTCGCTTTCTTCTGGAGGCAGTGCTGATATCCAACACATTCGCTGAGGGTCGAATATCATGTTACCCACTCTTCGAGCACCGGATGCAAAAGATCCCATTGGCGATCCTATTGAGGACCCAGTCAGGTGGGTGATGAGAGCAGGCCTGGTGGAGGTAGCATCAAAATCTTTGAGAGCCTGATCATTGCCTTCCCATCGTAGAATTTGAGGATTCCATTTCATGTCACCAATGACTGGAAGGCGATGAGCATACATTTTTGTGCAGCTTCAATAAACCTACCTTTGGATGCACCAACACCTCCGAGATTCCTGATAAGCGTCGGTTTTCTCTTGGTCTGGTTCAAAGGTGAAGTAGCCTTTTTCTTCTTTGGAAGTGTTTCAGAAGGTATTAAGACTTTGGATGAAAGGTCGATCCGAGTATTTGTTCGTCGCAGTGTGTTCGTCGCAGGAGCTAATGGAGCCACCATGTCTATAATAATGTTGGCTTAGGTTTAAACATGCGAGGGAAGGACAGACCATTGCTAGTGGACTCCGTTCGCCTCTTCCTCCGCACTGTGCCTTTGTTATCACTTTCTGTGACTGGTGCGGGTGGAGACGAGGGAATGGCCTCAGGTACTCGATTCCCTTTGGGCGGGACACGATACCGACTCTCCTTGTCTCGATCTGTTGGAAGATCATCAAAGCCATCAAGTTCAGTACCATCCCCGTAAGTTTTCTGTCGTTTCGGACGCTTAAGAACTTTAGGTGCTGGGAGTGTTACTGGGGCAGGCAGGGGAGTATTTGATAGTGCAGGTGCCTTGGATATCCGAGAACTTGAACGTCGAAGAGACGAATTTGATGGAGGCCGTATGGGCGGAGGTATTGGGGTAGGTTCTTTGGAAATTGGTGAAGGGGTAGCAGACGAACCGGGAAACACTTGCAAAAGGGATGGTCGCGACTTTGATTTCATCTGAGCTGGCATTGTTAGACGAAGGGCGACAGAATTGGAGGAAGGTGTAGGGGGACGAGTTGGAGGAATGGGGTGTTCAGTTTGTTTGGCGCCCAAGCCCCCCTGTGTTTTTGCGATAGAAGAAGCTGTAGGTATTCCATATCGAGCACAAGACTTTGGTGCACTAACAGGTGGTTCTGGAGCATTGGCATGGCTCACCTCCATGAGAGAGGACAATGACGCCTTGCGAGCAAGTCTGCGCGAAGCCGGCGGGACGGGTGGCTTTAAGCCATTATGTGATTTCTGGCCCCGTAAACTGCCTGGTTTAGATATGAGAGGAGCGGAAGAAGACTGTTTTTGGGTCCCAAGGGAACTGAAACTGGACTGGCTCCGTGGAGGTGGTTGTAGCGGCGGGGACGGCGATAGTCGAAGCTTTTGGAATTGGCGCACGGACGACGGCGGAGGAGCTGTTGGGGACTTGGCCCTATCACTCCTTAACCGTGAGGGTGGACGAAATGAGGTTGATGGTGGTCGTTGTGGAGGAGCACTATAGCTGCGGTCAAAGTGGCGACGTGGTCGCTGGATTTGTGCATTCTGGAGCAACCGACTTGGACTTAGATCAACATCATCGTTGAGAATCAAACCCGCCTCGAAGTCATCTTCTGGGTTTGGACTTGCTACTTTGACGTATTGTGTCATATATGAGGCCTTTTTCTTCAACTCGAGGATTTTATTAAGTTGCCTGCTGCCATTACCGGACTCAAATATGGCGACAGGAATTACAAGACCATCAAGATCTTTCTGTTCGTCATCCCCCTCAGATTCTGTTTCAGGAAGTGATGTAGAGGTTACGGAATTGGAGGAGGGCGAAGCGTCAGCAAATCCAAGCGTCGAATATGTATCAGACGATTGCGAAGACGAGGTCTGATCTCTGTCACCCCATTCCAGAGAAATCTTCGAAGATCGGTGATGAAGCGAGAGGGAGGGAAGAGACAACCGATTTAGATCCGAAGGTAAAGCAAATCCATCCTCGAAGTCGTCTTCGATAGTTTCGGTAGCTGGTAGAATTCGCGCTTGCGTCTTGAGGGTATCTAGAGCCTTAATGGTGGATAAACCCTCATCGTCGCATTCATTTGCAGAGGAAGTAGGAGGTGGCCGTATCGTAGATACAGAGGATCCTTGGGACTGGGACGTGAGTGAGGAGGCTAATACTGATCGAATGGATATCCCAGCGATGATTGCCTGAGTCTTGGCACCACTAGCTGGACCAAAGTCCATCTCCATGTCTGATTCTTCAATTTCATCCTCTTTTTCGGATGGAGTTGTTATGGGAGCACCGTCAGGTAGATCGAAGTCTGCGTCCGGCCATTCCTCGTGTGAAAGACTAGGAGCAGGGATGGTGTGCATGTCTAGGGAGATACAATGAAAGGTTTCCGGCAATATCGTGGTGGCAGTGGAAAGAGAATGTCGGAATGCTGAGTCTGGAAGCGGTAGAGTCTGGACAGGTATTCCGCAAGAGAAAGAGAAAGGAGAAAGGAAAAAGACGAGAAATTTACCAGGGAGATTTAAAACACAGGAGACAATGGTCCTCGCACAGCACAAAGTCGCTGTTGCGAGGACAGGCGCTGGACAAGCCAGCAAGGGGCCAACCGTCGTAAACAGCCTTGTCACATGTCACATTTATATTTATTAATATCTAGTATGGCATCAATCTCCTCAACTCCTCTGCTCGCCGCTCAATCTCGCTCTCTCCCTCCTCAGAATCAGAATTATCGCCGCTCTCTTCCACACCCCCCATATCCCAACCTTCTAGCACTTCATCCAATCCCTGTCTCAATCTGAGTCCCCTTTCCGCCATCAGATCCGCGAGCGAACCGAGTTCATGTGCAGTGAACACACTCCTCAACACCCCAAACGCCATCATGTACAAGCCTAAGAGTCGCTCAGTCATCCATTTACAAGATAACGCGGTTGAGCAAACCTTTGTAAAATGGACATTCACCAATCGCACGGTACAAAAGTCCTTTGGCCCTCTCCAAATCACCGGCTCGGATTTCAAATTCAAGGTAGATCCGCCAGATCACCGAGCTCGCTCTAGTTCTGGTAGTCATCATATAAATATGTCCACACTAGCCAGCCCTGTAAAGACACACCTCTCACTTTCCACAGCTCCGGCCAGTCCGCTCCGAGTACGTTCAACCTCACTCTTCCAGCGACCTTTTTCCCATCCAGCAATCCAAACTTCCTCGATCCTGCGAGCCACGTCTTTTGTCTTTCCAATATCCACCTCGTTATCCCCTAACATTCCTCGAACATTCCCCCAGACACGCTGACCCTTTTCTCCCTCGAGGAAGATACTCAAAATGACCGAGTTTCCAGGGAATGCCTCGAGGGCTATTGACGCCCGCTCCCGCAATATCATAGGAGGCATCGGGTTTTTGAGGACAACTCCGTACCGGTACAGCATCATCAAGCCCCCCATCGTCATGCTCTCCCGTGCAGCGTTGGTCTGATCTTCCAGATGGAGATACCTGTCAAAAACTTGAAGCATCGACGCCGCATCTTTTACAGTAATGATTTCTAACAAGGCCCGCAATTTTACCCAGGCTTCCCTCTCCTTCATTTTTGTCGTCTCAAAGGTGGAAGAAGTCAGTGCCTCGGCTGCATCTTCCAGTTTTCTTTTTGCCCTGAGAAATGCCACACCAGAATTTGTGACCTCTATATCCATCGAAAGAAAAATGATTTTGGTGACTTCCTGGTTTTCACCAGCAAGCCATTCTAACTCGGCCCAATTATACCATAATATCGGCAAGCCGAGAGCTGTAGCAGGAGGCCTCAAGGAAAGAAGGACAGTCTGATATATCTTCCTGGCGTCGTCGAGTCGGCCGCGCAGTCGCTCTAGTTGAGCATGAGCCGCCCAATGAAGTAAGGAATCTTGTGCCATAGAAATCAAAGACTTGGACAGTTTGAGAGAACTGTGGCCCTGTAGTTAATAATAGACTGCTATCATCAAAGATAGTCACTCACTTCTTCACATTTATGGTGGACTCGAATCCAAGAGCCATTTCATCCCATGTAATATCTCTATTTTCCGTCCTGAGCTGTGCAAAAACCCTCCTTATCAATAGCACGTCCAACCTTTCCACGTCCTCCTGATTCCACCAGCTTCTTAAACCTTTCGATGGATCAGCTACAACATCCAAACAATCAACAGCCGACTTCCCCCATTCTTTGACAGGAATACTAAAACTGCTTGAGTACTCCTTCTCCCGCCCAACTACTACACCAGCTGCAGATTCCGTCATGACAGCTGTCTGATCTGACAATGCAGGAAAAATTGCATCGAGATGTGACTGCGTCGTCAAATAACCAGCACTCCACCGATCATCCCAGTTCGATACGGAATCCGTCGTTAACGAGGCAGCAAAACCTGGGACGTGCAAACCGAGGAATGACAACCACGCCAACCGGAACGCAAGCCTCGTTCCAAGATATCTAATGTCAAATAAGAAGGGTCGAACGTCTGAAAATAGGACGGTTGCAAAAGGGTCGATTTCCGCCACCTTATCGGAAGATTTAGCTGGGAGAAACGACGATTGATCTCGTTGGATTTCATTGAATGACCATTGACGGTAAGGATCTAACTGTACGACGTCCGATTGAGGGAGTTCGATCTCGCACGGTAACGGAGCCTCTGGTTTCCCTAAAGCGTACCATTTTGCCCAACCTTCAGCACCTTCCTCACCAACCCTGGCAACTTCAGAATCCCAGAACTCTTCGAGTTCCGAGAATTGAACTTCGCTAGTCACTCCAAAGTTCGGTGGACGTTTGAAAGTGCTATAATGGTCGAAGGAAGTACTTTTAGTGTGGGAGCACGAAAAACAACATCGGTACTCACAGTTCCGCTTGAGCCTGGAACATACCCATTGCCTTCTCTGTGAATCCTGCCAAAAGTTCATACCATGAGTCAACCACGAGTATCATAGCTAACTACCGACCTGCATCTCTGTAGAGCACAGCTATACGCCAAAATACTCTCAGCTTCGCTAGCTCTCCAACTGCTCCTTCATCGCTATTAAATGCGGAATAGACACGCAAAACCTCATCAAGGAGTCCATTCATGCTTTTCATAGTACGTATACGCCATTCCAACCATTCCATCCAGATTTCGACCCCGCCTGCCTTGAGAGCAATTTCCCATTCGGCTTTTAGTTTATTTTCTGGCCAGATTTCTTCTCCAGCTTTCATATACCGCAGCCAAAGTAACTTTGCCGATTCATTGTTAGTATTTACCGTCAACGCACGGGATAGAATAGACACAGTGATTTCTGAACGAGCCTTTCTTGCATTCCGGGATAAAAGTGGAATGGTTGAAAGGGTGTGGTTTAGTAAAGAGAGCCATTTGTCCGCAGCTGATGGGTTCTTTGCAATTTCTTGTTCAAGTTTCTTGATTGCAATTTGCTGCGACGTTAGAGTAGGCGAAGAATCAGAACTTTCCTCTCCAGTATCACCCTCGGCGACTGGACCTGCGGAGGATTCAGAGTCCGAATCCGAGTCTCGGGCGGTAGTGATGGCACGATAGGACTCTTCAGGATTTCTACGTCCTCTCCGCGAAGGCAGCTTAATCACCCCATCAACTTCCTCGTACTTGGTAGTAGTGGATGGAAAGACTTTCTTCGTTGGCGGAAGAGCGAGAAGCGAACGAGCACTCGAACCCGAAAGACCTGACATAGACAGCTGAAACCATTCCAGCGGCGGAAAATCTCACAGGATAGATCTATTTACCTTATGCGTTCCTACCAACCCGACTTCTATTCCCTGAGCAGCCCTTTGAAAGACAGTCCAGGCCTTAGACAAGCCAAGTATTTGCCTGCCACCTTCACCATCATAAGACGTTACGAAAGTTATTTCAATGTAACATACCATGGTGTAGACGATATTTCGGTACGTCCCCTGCATATATACCGCCATATTGCAGACAAAGATTATCACCCTTGGTATCTGTGAAAAAAATCTTAAAAGACTCGTCGTGCTTCTTGAGGTCAACATCAGCTTTCTGTCGATCGTATTCGAGGTTGTCGAAAGATAGATGCTTAAATCTATCACTATCTCGATGGTTGTGTTTGGATTTGCGCCCATCATCATCATCTCGTTCACGTTCTCTATCTTTCTCTCTAACTCGTTCCTTGTCCTTACGTCTGTGCTTTTCCCGACTGTCGTCTTTCTTCACACCTTTGTCTCTCAACCGCTCACGTTCTTTCCGCCTTTCCTTATCTACTTCCCGACTTCCACTTCTTTCCTTCCTCTTAGTCCTCGAAGACTGTTTTCTCTTTTCCCGTGAAGGCTCAGAATCGGACTGTCTGCTGCTCGGTCCGGGTTCATTATCGGGAAATGTGGAAAAATGGGACGGAAATGATGAGAAAGAAGAAGTCATTATAGCTAGAGAATGAGGATTGAAACAAGTTGAGGACCTTACACTTACACAAGTGCCAGGACGCGGCAGGAATCAATGCATTATGTAATGTATGCTTTTGTACTTTTTCAGGTCTGAAAAAGCATCCCTAGTAAACTCCAACTTAGTCCTCCAAATGCGTCCATTAACAGAAGAAGAATCAAAAGCTGTTTTCACCAAACTTGCCAATTACATTGTCTGTCTTCTGCTATCTCCCATTTTGATCATACCTGCATTACCTAATATCATTGCAACAGGGCAAGAACCTCGTTCATCTCATTGACAGACCCGATGAACCACATTGCTTCCGTCTACATAAGGATCGTGTTTTTTATGTCTCTGAGTCTTCTATGAAAATGGCGATATCTGTAGCAAGGCCGAACCTTGTCAGCCTCGGAACATGTTTTGGGAAATTCAGTAAGAGCGGAAAATTCAAGCTGCATGTGACATCTTTGGATTATCTGGCACAATATGCCAAGTACAAGGCAAGTACGACGTTCAAATAGATTGAGAGATGTATACTGAGAGATAATTATTGACTTAGATTTGGATAAAGCCTAATGGTGAAATGCCGTTCTTGTACGGAAACCACGCCTTAAAAGCACACCTGGGACGGATAACGGAAGATACACCAGAACATCAGGGTGTTGTTGTGTATAGTATGAACGACACCCCACTGGTACGTTGAATAATCTCGCTAGAAGTAGTCAGCCTGATCACCGTAATAGGGCTTTGGTGTGACTGCTCGGTCGACGGTTGATACTCGAAAACTAGATCCAACATCGATTGTTGTCTTTCACCAAGCGTGAGTACTCGCATTAATATCTTCATTATCGATGCTGAGCGACGAAACTTTGCCAGTGATGTTGGAGAATATTTACGTGACGAGGTTCGTAATGCATCAGACAAATCACCGTTCATACGCTAACAGTCGCTCCTAGGACACCCTCTTTTAACCATGGTATCGACTTCATCCCTGATGATCTTTCTAGAATCTTCTTTTTGATGGTGTGGCCTTCTTTTACGTTCGTCAGTAATCTTCACTTGTGTCCCAATGTAGGAGAGCCACCGCTCCCAAAAGGCCATACAAGTAGTGACCGGAATCTTACCACGATCCGCGTGCAGAGATTCATGGTTACATTTATACTCCCAATGGTGGAGTGCATTATCGAAACCCAAGAGCAGCACTGTCTCATCATGTACAGTCTCGATATGTGACTAGATTTGAACGCGCGAAGTAAATGAGGTTCTCTGCTTTGAAACAGGGATCATGAGTCCCCAGCCAGTTATTCGAACTAGAATGATTGAGAACCGACGTGCACAGCTAGGTGGTCAGCTCACCACAGATCGGTCCGAAGCATTCGAGGTGAACCACCAGGTTGACAGAACAGAGGTAAAATTGAAGCTACTTTTCTTGCAGCTAATTCCTGTACCAGGGATCTAGCCTCAGGAAAATGGATACCAGTCAGTCCTTGATGCATGGGCATTTCTCACCGAACCCTAGACTTATCCGCAAAGTGGGGCAGAGGGAATCGCTGTTATCCAATCTTATTGCCGTCAATCAGACTCTTGGTCGCAGGGCTGCGTGAATACGAGCGGCCACACGGGATTAACGGGCTATACGGGTGACCAAAGTCGAAGGTTAGATTCAGGTCGTCGAGCCTGACGATGATCACGGTGCTTCTTTTGGCCAAAGTAATGTGCCATTGGCAGTCTACATCGTCGCAGTCTCTGGATAAGTTGGTCACATCAATCACTAAGACAAATGCTTAGATAGAGTGGAGCGCATTATAGGAAGAGGATGAACCCATGGATGTCTGAGGGAGACTAGTAGGTACTGTACCTTCTATGTCGATAGTGCTCACCTCGACTACTCCTGCTCTATTTGTTTATTTCTTAAGTGCATTTGTTCTTTGGTCATATTCATTAATTCTAGATGTGTTGAATCTGTTCCCAATCCTACCTCCATTATTCAAGGTACCACGTAGATATGTTGTAGACATGTTGCTGCCTGATGATCACGGGACCTGCAACACAATATCATCTGCAATCTCCGAGTGACAGCACGGGGCATTTGAGCAGAAGAGTACGGTGTTAAGAACACAGTCGAGGTAATACTGCCGTCACAAACGTTTGAAGGAGGCAGATTTTAATGGCATGGTGATTGAAATCGGAGGAGAGTTCGACCCAGGAGAGTTCGACCCAGGGTCGGTCTATATACACAACACAAAAGCCTTTCTCCGGAGGCTATGGCATGTGGCGGATCAAATTGCAAACGTCACACTGTACGTGTCTGGTCATCATGTATCAGGCTTCAGGGCCTTAGGTCCGTGCTTCATCCTCATCCTTGCCCTCGTCATGGCTTCAATCTCACGAAATATATACGAGAAATGGATCTCAATATCTGATGCAGACCTCTCTATTGGCCATATTGAAGACCTGAAACAAGCTCGCGACGACCTCTGGGTAGCTGCAGCTTGCGTCGACCGCATTCTTGATAGTGTTACCCTTCAGAGAGCACTTTTGGAGGCAGGCTTGTCGAGAACTGCTGGTGCTATAGAGAGGAGCAAAGATGCAGCTGCATTTGCTCATAGAACTTCAGAAGAAGAAAGGAATAACGCTTTAGTGGGTCACTTCTGTGCCACCACGGCCGATGCACAACTTTGTTGTCTTCGTTCAGTCCTCCTTCAAAGGCTGGACCGCCTCAACACGTTCTCAGAAATGCAGAAGGAGGCGCCATTGGTCGAAGAGGATATTGAGGACACTGGAGCTGGAGAAGAAAACGGGGTTGAGGTCGAGATCGAGGACGACTGGGATGACCCCTGGGCTGAGGAGCCCACAATCAAGCCAACCTCTGCATCAGTGCTTAGAAAGCCTCTGCAGATCCCCTTCTCTCTGGGTACTTTCCTAGTAAATGATCTATTGTGGTCAGCGTGCCAACTCGCGTCCGAAGAGTGGTTCAGTTCTTTACAAATCCTGTTGGATAAGCATGGATCCTATCTGTGGCCGTTCCGCTTAACAATATTGGATAGCGTGCCAGAATACGTTCATCCATCCGAATACCAACAAATTGCTCTCAGGTTCGACTTTCCCTCTTACAAAGAACTCGAGCCCTCTTTCAACCCCTGGAGAACCGAGGTGGATTTATCTGAATCAGAGACATTTCGACGAGCTTTGAGAGATAGTGGAGCTGGATTTTCTTTCGGGTCGATAGATACTCTATCCCCTTCGGTAGAACCGCAGCAGCCCCTGTCTGCAGACGCTTTTGCCACATGGTACAAAGATCGTGCGAACAAAATAATTGCATCTACGGGTATGGTAGACAATGCACTGGCATTAATTCAATATGGTGCTTCCCAAGGGATTCCGAGTTTGGACGAGCTCGGGGAAGAACTCAGCTTACTTTCCCGACTCGTCTATGATACTCCACATCCAGACGACATCACGGAGGACTGGACGCTTAAACGTTGGCAGGCGTTGGATCCTCCTGCAGTCGTGCGCGCGTACTTATCGCGTTCAGCGCCCGACTCCTTGGCCAATGACATTTCTCGGCTTTTATTGCCCTATCTCTACGTACTCGAAGCTCGTCTAGAGCGTGCAGGGATACCAGATCCCGACCTTCCTAACCGACTTCTTTATGATTTCATTCTTTCCTCGCGTCTTGAGCTGGCCGCATCCGTATTTGATGCCTCAAAGCCAACTCTACCTGTTTCACAGCGCATTGTAAAAAGAGAAGAGGATTTAGTATGCCTGGCACTGTCATGCCTGTATGGAAGTGAGAGCTTAGATGAGTGGGCCACGATGAGTCGCATATTTGAATGCTTACCAGCGTGGGACCATCCCCGCGACGAGGACAATGACGAAGATGTGGTTGATACAACAATTGCGTCGCTCGGCACCTTTGTCACTCCCTCAATGAGTCATCCTCGCGTCTCACCTGTTGAACTCATGTGCTTCTTCAAGCCTTTACATGTCGCTTCGTTGTCACGAGCTCTCGATATACTTGATGTGCACCTTGAAGCTGGGGAGATATTCTCGCGGTGGAGTGTTCCTGCCCCTTTGAGATGGTTTTTGCAAAGTAATGATGATGCAGAGGAGCAACGAGTATGGGCGAACCGAATGGCCAGGCGGGCTGGTGGCACACAGGATCAACTCAGCACAATAGAAGACTGGGAGTGGTTATTGGAGGATATGTTGAAATTAACGGGGAAGAGCGAGACCGGAGTCAAGAACGCATTTGGGCATCTGAGTGAAGACGAAATCTTCCGTATATTCTTGGGTGGTCTGTTGAGCGCTGGTAGTGAGTCACACTTCTTCCATTCATAGTCAAAGAGTTTTCTTATCCTTCATCAGAATTTGACATCGCTCGTAGTATACTCTGCTCGGCGCGGAGTAAACTACCTTTGAATTCTCAGGTGGTGGAAGAGATTGTTATTGCTGCTTCGCACGAAATTTATGACAATGCTAGCTCTGGAAATTACAAAATAGGTGACATGAAGCTTGCCTACGACTGGTGAGTCCTGTGGCCGTTGACTTACAGACTGTGGACCTGAAATTGATATTCAGCCTTGACGTACCCCCAACATCTGACCGACTTGTTCGGGAGAAAGAGTTTATAGAAGCAACATCTCGAATTTCTTCCTTCAATGTCTGCTCTCGTCCTGGGATTCCTATATCGCCGATAGAGATCCGTCTAACGAAAGACAGGCTCTCTCTTGTATCTCGTGTTCTCTCCAGTAATAATGATGCATACAAGCACACCCAAGTCGTTCTCGACCTCTGCTACAAATTGGGGTTTCGCGGAGATGCAACTGCAGAAGTTAGAACACTCGCCATGCTTGCTGATACCGCCTTGCAAGCAGAAGACTTCACCCGAGCGTATGAGAACGCAATGCGGATGGTAGACATTGTCATGAAACTCCGAGGTTCTAACAATTCATTGCATGTTGACAACGACCAAGTTCAGGAGGCAACCGAAGTATGCTGGGTTGGATGTTTTCAACTTGGTCGGCAGTCAGAATTTCACGACCTCAAGAAAAAAATACAGCTTCTCGGACGCACCCTCGAATTATGCCCCCCGGAAAAGCTCCACGATGTCCTTGTAGCCTGGAGACATCTTGAGAAGGAAGACATTGTTAATCGCGAAAAGGATCTCATACAAAAGAAACAACTACACATCGGTGGTAAATTACTTGCAGACTCACTCCGACATCGTCAACGTCAAGATGGTCACGGTCGCAGTCATGGTCAAACCTGGGACCATGCCTCGATGGTACCTAGTGCCACATTCAACATCGCAGCTTCCTCTCTCCGTACCAAACTTCAACAATTCCACATGCCGTCTCCACCACTTTTGTCGACACCAGATGCTGCCGCTTTGGCTAGCCGAACCTTCCGGAGTGTTGCTGCGAATTTTTCTTTTTCGGTTGGTCAGCGGAGCACAACACCTTCGGCTTCTCACCATGGTGGATATGGGGATCACCAAGGACACGGTGTCTTGACTGTTGGTGGGAGTGGTTCTTCTCATGTTTCAGAAGCTGGTCATGCACTGGATGATGTATCATCGCAGGCATCAAAAGTATTTTCGAAAAGTATTGGTTGGCTCATCGGTGTGGATGAAGAGTAGCGTAGTAAGTAAGTAAGTAGTGGTAGTGAAGACAGTCTTCGGTCAATTTGAATTGTCTTTTTTATATGTAGGATAACTGGTTTCCTCAGCAACGTGATGGGTGGACTGCGAATGGTTTTTTCTCGAGCATTCTTAATTTAATTTACACCTCCTCTGATTATTCCCTTAAAGTTTATAGTATTGCGTGAACGAGATTTATTTTTATTTCTCAAGTTACTTTATATATAGATACGAGGAATTGATTGATCGATCGATGTGGCGGTATAAATGATGATATACATTGTAAAATAATAATAATTAGGAAAAGACTTTTTTCCAAACAAAAAATCCAACATCCCAACATCCAGCATTGGCTCCACCCTAGAAAAAAAAGTAGTAGTCGTCGTTTCCACGTATAAAGGGTGAATACAACGTATAACTTTTTTTAAAAAAAAAAGATATATGTGGAAGAGAAAGAAAGAAAAAACCAAGACCCTTGGCCCCCGGTTAGTAAAAAAATAAATAAAGTAAAGTATACTTGAGAGGAGAAACGACCTAGGAAGGAGGGAATCCACATATGAGCATTCCCCGTCAAACAACTGTTTGTGACCGGAAACAAAAGAAGAAGAAGAAAAAACCCTGAGAAACTTTTT
>Ga0157363_1001197_pt1 | contig 21333 bp, 18 predicted proteins | sample AttsexASBM1_FD_111477 | JGI IMG/M metagenome (GOLD analysis project Ga0157363, IMG submission 111477) | Fungus gardens microbial communities from leaf cutter ant in Ribeirão Preto, State of São Paulo, Brazil - Atta sexdens ASBM1 | ecosystem: Host-associated > Fungi > Mycelium > Unclassified ... | reverse complement strand
GGACGGCAACGGTCTCTAAACGCAGATCACCCTTTTCATGAATAACCAGAGCTTCGGTCGTCTGAGGAGCAGAAAGGCCGGGCATGGCTTTGCCTCTTTCATCTGAGCAGCGTGAATGATGTCGCTCAGATATGGCTCATCTTGCGCGCTAAAGGCAGTCACATTTGGGCGACGCGGAAGCCTTAGCTATTCGTTCATACGTCTAGAAAACAGTTGTCGACCGTGCGTAGAGTTTCCGCGTGTTTCAGTGGTTCAATGCCACACGCCAGAAAGAAGTCCGCAATGCCGTTCAGCGTGTCCGGACAGCGTGTCGGATCATCAGGATTGCCTTCCGGCACCCAGATGATGGTCTCATAACGTGCGCGGGTCAGCAGCACGCGATAGGTATTGAGGGACCAGAGGGCTTTTTCCGAGGATTTAACGGTTTGCCATGTGGTTCCGCTAAAGCGCCGGGACTGCCAGCGTTGTGGATAGCCTGTACGGATGAGGTCTCCATCCCAGCAAAGGCCGACAAAATCCAGTTCCAGTCCCTGAATGGCAAATTGAGTGGCGACGGTTTCAAGTGCATCGGAGGCTCGAACGTCCTTGTCAGGAACCCAGCGGTTCAAAAACCATTGAGCGACCGCGTTGGAGTCCATGTGAGCCAGTTCTGCACCGAGGCCCTCTGCGCGCAAGCGTTTTGCCTGAGAGCTGGCAATCAGACCGCAGCGATAGGTCAGGCGGCTTCGTTCTCGCAGGGCTTTCCGTAGCTCCGACAGGCTTCGTGTCAGACAGAATGGAAGACTGGCGTTCTCCGCAATATTGCGCGCGAGAGAGACATTTCCCTCCAGTACGGCATTCACCCATTTGGGCGTTGCAGTGTCCCGAAGGGAGCGAACCGGCACTGTGAGGTGCAGAGAGGGCTCTTTTTGAACCGGTAAGGACGGAAGCAGAGTGGTGAGGCTAGGGGTAGAACTGACGACATCCGGTGATGCGTAGATCTGCCATTCAGGGCGGCTCGCCAGAGCGTCTCCCCAGCAGGCCATTCCGCCTTCACCGTCATGAATTTCCTGCCCTTGTCCGATAAGGCAGATGATGGCGGCAAATCCGTCATGCCGGTGCATGATGTCGAGGAGATGCGCGGGTTCAGACTGCGTCAGGCGAACAGGCCGCTGTGCGCTTTTACGAATGGCCTGATCGGCGTTCCAGGAACGCTGGGCTTCGTCGATGACCATGATCCGTTCTGGCGGGCACTCTGCGGTGCGTCCAACATAGTAATCCCGGAATTTGGTCAGGGACTGAATGGTGGATTCCATGCGCTGTTCTATGGCTGCGCGTTTCTGACCCTGTGCCACGGCATCACGGGTCAGCGCTTCACGCAGAACATGGACGAGCGTTGGGTTGCCCGTGAGGAAAGTGGCGGAGTTATCAGGCTCCGCCGTGCCGAAGGCAGCCTTGAGGCCGCAAAGCGTTTTCCCGGCGCCAGGAATGCCCGAGACAAAAATGATTGTTTTCTGGTGCTGTTTTCGCGCGGTTTCAAGGAGTTCCGTGATGCGGTCTGACGTCAGGGTCAGATTGGTCGCGTCTGCTCTCGCTGTATGGATATCGGCAACGCTGTGTGTGGAATAAATGAGGCTTGCAGCCTCGACGATACTGGGAACGGGATTGTAGGGGGCCTGTTCCCAATTATCCGGTCGCATAGGCGCTACGGAGTGCAGTGTCCGGCACGCGAGATCTGACAAAAGCGCAGTCAGGTGCGTGGCATTGCATTTCAGAACGGATGTAGCGCCAGATCCTAAAGGAAGTGGCGATGTTTGAGCGGGTTGTGCGGCTTCTGTTGCAATCAGAATGGGGATGATCGGGTGATGGCGGCTGCCTGCGTGAAAGTCCTGTAGGTCCAGCGCGTAACCTTCAGTCTGGGCAAAAGCCGCGGCGTCGAATTGAGAAGCACCAACCTTGAATTCCAGAACAAATGTCGCATCCGGGGAAATGAGGACAGTGTCGATCCGGCCGCCCAGACGGGGAATGGGGAATTCGAACAGGAGCTGCCAGCCTGCCGTTTGCGGCAGAGCGGTTAGCGTGGTGCGGAGAAGATCAAGTTGGGTGGCCCAGGCACGGAGTTGTTGAGGCTCGCTGGAGAAGCGCCTGCGCCCGGCTTCATGGGCGAGGCGCTCTCCAATACGATCCGGGTCCGTATTGAGGAACATGGCGACTGGGCCGGACCACCACGCTCCCATCAGGTTCAGCCCTCGATCTGACCAAAATCGGCGATCAGGGCTGTGGTCGTGCGGAAGGTCGCCAGAAGCTTCAGACGGTTGGCGCGAATGTCGGCTTCCGGAGCGTTGACAGTAACAGCATCGAAAAAGCGGTCCAATGTCGGGCGCAAAGCTGCAATCGCCTGCATCGCATCGGTGAAACGCTCGTCTTTCAGGGCCGTCTCGATCGCAGGCACGGCACTGTTCAGGCCATCTGCCAGAGCGCGCTCTTCGTCCTGCGCGTAGAGAGACGCATCTGGCGTTCCTTTGTGAGGACCGTCCTTCTTGTCTTCGATGCGCAGAATGTTGGCGGCGCGCTTGGCTGCAGCGAGAAGGTTCTTGCCGTCTTCCGTCTGGATCATGTCCGACAGGGCCGAGGTACGAGCCAGAAGGCGCACGAGATCGCCATCCAGACCGCCTGCCAGGGTGGCGGCCAGAACGTCATGACGTTCGCCTTCGCTGCGGAGCTGAACGCGCAGACGGTCTGCCATGAAGTCCGGCAGTTTGGCGAGTTCCCCCCCGGTGCGACCATTTGCCGCCTTGGCAAAGAAGTCCGTCAGATCTAGGCGCAGACCGTTGTCACGAATGGTACGGATCACGCCCAGTGCAGCGCGGCGCAGGCCGTACGGATCGCCCGAGCCGGTGGGTGTCTCGCCAATGGCAAAGAAGCCAGCCAGCAGATCCAGACGGTCCGCAAGGGCCACAGCAACCGAAACGGAAGCTTTTGCCGTATCGTCGGACTGGCCGCGTGGCATGTAATGCTCGGCCACAGCCTTCGAAACGGCGTCGCCTTCGCCATCATGCGCTGCGTAATAGCCGCCCATGACGCCCTGAAGTTCCGGGAATTCGCCGACCATGCCGGTCGTCAGATCGGCTTTAGAGAGCAGGCCTGCGCGTTTTGCCTGTTCGATCTGCTCTGCACTCAGGCCCATCGCAGAAGCGACAGTCCCGGCAAGATCGGAAATCCGCTTGGCGCGCTCCCCCTGCGTTCCCAGCTTGGCATGGAACGTCACGGCATCGAGGGCTGTCACGCGGTCCGCGAGCTTTGTCTTGCGATCCAGATCCCAGAAGTGACGGGCATCGGCGAAGCGGGCACGCAGCACGCGTTCGTTTCCAGCGATCGTCAGCTTGCCACCGTCCTTGAACGGCAGGTTGGCGACGAAGGCGAAGAACGGTGCGGCCTTGCCTTCTGCATTGCGCAGGGCAAAGTAGCGCTGATTGATGCGCATCGAGACCTGCATGACTTCGGCGGGCAGATCCATGAAAGCATCGTCGATACGGCCCAGAAGCGGAACCGGATATTCGACCAGACCGGCGACTTCATCGACCAGTCCTTCGTCTTCCACAACCGTAATGCCCTGCTGTTCAGCCAGACGGTGAACACCGGTACGGATCATCTCGCGGCGCTTGTCCGCGTCAACGATGACGGAGCGTGTTTCCAGCTCTTCCGGCCATTGATCTGCCGAACGGACTTCAAACGCGCCGGGCGACAGAAAGCGATGGCCTTCGGAGAGGTTGGAGGATCTCAGGCCGTGGGCATTGTCGCCATCGCGGGCGAGCGAGAAGGGAACGACCTTGCCATCAAGAAGGCAGGTGATGCGACGGAGTGGGCGCACCCATGAGAAATTCGAGCCTGCACCCCAGCGCATGGACTTGGCCCAGGGGAATTTCCACAGAAGGTCCGGCACAGCTTCGGCGATGCGGCTTTCCGCGCTCACGGGATCAAGCTGCTTGTTGAGAACCCAGAAGCCGTTTTCCAGCGTGAGTTCATCAGCCGTTACGCCATGCTTGCGGGTAAAGCCTTGGAGAGCCTTTTCCGGTGCGCCTTCGCGAGGGCCACGCTCGGAGACGGTACGAGCCGGGATTTCGGCGTCGACGTTCAACACCGTCGCAATGCGGCGCGTACCGTGGAACGTCTGAATATCGGATGGGTTAAGGCCATCGAGCGCTTTAGTCAGAAGGGCACCGAGTTCGCTGGCAGCTTTGGGCTGCATGCCTGCCGGGATTTCCTCGCAGAACAGTTCAAGCAACAGTTCAGCCATTGGACGTCTCCTCCTCGCCAGCAAGCCACGCTTCACAGGAGGCTTTCGCCAGCGTCCGGACGCGTCCGATATAGGATGCGCGTTCAGAGACGGAAATCACGCCGCGGGCATCCAGAAGATTGAAATAATGGGAAGCCTTCAGGCACTGGTCGAATGCAGGCTGTGCGACGCCAGCTTCTGCCAGACGGATGGACTCTTTTTCCGCATTGTTGAAATGCGTGAGCAGCATCTGCGTGTCGGCCAGTTCGAAGTTTTGGCGGGAATAGTCACGCTCGGCCCGCAGGAAGACGTCACCGTACTTGAGGCCTTTGCCGTTGAAATCCAGGTCGTAAACGTTCTCAACGCCCTGAACATACATGGCCAGCCGTTCCAGCCCGTAAGTCAGTTCGGTGGAAGGCATGACGGTCGGGATACCGCCAACCTGCTGGAAATACGTGAACTGCGTGACTTCCATGCCGTCACACCAGACTTCCCAGCCCAAACCCCAAGCGCCAATCGTCGGGTTTTCCCAGTCGTCTTCCACGAATCGGATATCGTGCTTTTCGGGATCAATCCCGATGGCACGATAGCTCTCCAGAAGTAGGTTCTGGCTCTCTTCCGGTGTTGGCTTCAGCAGGACCTGATACTGGTAATAGTGCTGGAGGCGGTTCGGGTTCTCACCATAACGACCGTCCGACGGGCGGCGGCAGGGTTGCACATAGGCCGCAGCCCATGGCTTGGACCCAAGAGCGCGCAAGGTCGTATGAGGGGAGAGCGTTCCGGCTCCGACTTCTGTGTCATAGGGCTGCAGGATAGCGCAGCCCTTTTCAGACCAGAATTGATGAAGGCGCAGGATTAAGTCCTGAAAGCTGAGCGGCCGGGTCGCAGACAATTCGATAGGCTCCGGTTGGCAAAATTGGCGGCTACCTTACAGCCTGAGGTCCATAACCGGAAGTGAGCGGGACGAGGAAGTAACGGATCGGTTTCGGAGTAGGGAAAATAGACGGACAGATCTTTGAAAATTCTTTCCTAGTCCTTGCGAATGATGCCTGATGGTCAGGGCGTATTTCTATTCCGGTTGCCACTTTTGGAACGCAGGCAGCTCTTCTGCCTGAGCGGCAAGCCGAATGAGGGCTGGATACGCTTTGGCGTCAATGACATCCGGGATTTCATTCTGGGCGAAGGTCCAGGCAATCGCGGTTGTTATGTCTGCCTGCGAGAGCGTGCCCAGCAACCACTTGCCTTCCAGTCCCGTGTAACTTTTTTCAAGCTCGGCGAAGGCAGTAAGGGCCTGTGCGGTAACGCGTTCCACCCAAGGGGCATACTGGCCCTCGACGGGGCGAAGTTTTGTTTCATAGACAAGCTGAACCGACTTATCTGCAGCCGCGAGAGCCAGCCCCAATATGTAAAGCGCGCGTGTCCGCTCACTTTGGTCTTCGGGCATCAGGCGCTTCTCGGAGGGTAATCCATGTTCAAGATGATCGAGGATGAGTGTTGATTCCATGAGAGCTGTCCCGTCCTGCGTCACGAAGGTGGGGGCCTTCAGCAGGGGGTTTACGGCGGCAAAGGCGGCCTTGTCCCGAAACACTGAAAGAGAAAGATGCTCGAACGGAATATCCATCAGTGTCAGGGAGATGGCGACGCGCCGGACGTAAGGTGAGTCCAGTTTACCGATCAGTTTCATGGGGCTGCTCCGTGAGAAGTGGAGCCGTCATCTTCTCGCTACGGCGTGGCTGATGTAAGTGTCAGAAGCGGTCATTTCCGATCCGATCCTGCCAGAATGCTGTTGCCTGTGCCTGAGTGTCCTCTTGTCGTCATTCTCGCCTATGACGGGTTGTGTGCCTTCGAATTTGGCTGCGCCCTGGAGGTATTTGCCTTGAGCCGACCGGAAGTCGGTGCGTACTGGTATCGCTGTGTCGTAGCGGGTCTGGAAGAGGGACCACTCCGCGCGGGACCGCGACTGAGCGTCATGCCAGATGGCGATCTGTCGCTTCTGGAGCAGGCGGATACGATTGTTGTTCCAGGCTGGCGTGGTGTGGATACGATTGTTCCGGAGAAACTCTTGCTTGCCTTGCAAGGGGCGCATGCGCGGGGTGCGCGCCTTGTTTCGATCTGCTCAGGCGTATTTGTCCTTGCGGCGACAGGTTTGCTTGATGGACGTTGCGCTACGACCCACTGGCACCATACAGAGCACCTGGCCCGGAAATATCCGAATATTCGCGTGCAGCCGGACGTCCTTTACACGGAAGATAATGGTCTGCTGACTTCTGCCGGAAGTGCTGCGGGGCTGGATCTCTGTTTGCATGTCGTGCGGCAGGATTTCGGGGCGAAAATTGCCAATCAGGTGGCGCGCAGGTTGGTTATCCCGGCGCATCGCGATGGTGGGCAGGCACAGTTTGTTCCCCGTCCGGTGGTAAAACGGCCTGGGTGTCGTTTGGGCATTCTGTTCGATGTGGTTCGCACCAGACTGGACGAGGACTGGCCGGTTGAACGGATGGCGCTGGAAGCGGGGATGAGTGTGCGTGGTTTGCATCGCCATCTGCGGGACGCGACAGGTATGACGCCGCTGGTGTGGCTGCTGAATGAGCGAATCGCCCTCGCCCGGGAACTGCTGGAAACGACACGTAGCCCCATCATGGAAATCGCCCGCCTGAGTGGCTTTCGGTCAGAGGCTGGTTTTCGAAAGCAGTTTCGACGTTTGAGCGGGCTGACGGCGACTGAATATCGAAGGCGGTTTGACGCGACGGGCTAAGGATTGGAACCGGGAATGAAACCAAAGATCCGGCAGCGTGTTTGACTGCCTGATATGCCTGTTGCGCCGTATCCTGAAACGGTCAGATTTTCCCGCATTGAATTTCAGTGCAGGTCTGATGGACAGCAGGTCGATCCCTTGTCGATTAAGCCTGGGTGCCTCATATGATGAGGGAACGTAACTTCTTCGTCTGGAAGGATCAGAGACGATGAACAACGAAGAACGCGAAGTCATCTCCCGCTTCATCGCCCGCGTTGGCGGAGCGCAGCAGGGGAGTGGCTTCAGCCAGCAGCAGATGCCGGCTCTGCCACCGATCGACCCGGAGGCTGACCGCTTCATTGCCGATAACTTCCAGAAATATCCGGAAGCCCGTTATCGCGTGACGCAGATGGCCGTTGTGCAGGAAGCTGCTCTGGCGCAGGCGCAGAACCGTATCCGCCAGCTGGAATTCCAGCTTCAGCAGGCGCAGCAGCAACTCCAGCAGGCTCAGCAGAGCCGTCCCTCCGGAAATGGCGGGCTGTTTGGTGGTCTGTTTGGCGGCGGCAACAACAACCGTCAGCAGACGTCTGCTCCGCCTCCGGGCTGGGGCGCGCAGGGCGGTGCCATGCCACCGCCGAACTTCCAGCCGCAGCAGCAGTATGGCTACCCGCCGGGCTATCAGCCTGGCATGTTCCAGCGTGGCGGCTCGGGCTTTCTGGGGTCCGCTCTGACGACGGCTGCCGGTGTGGCTGGTGGCATGATGGCCGCCAATGCTCTTGAAGGCCTGTTCAGCGATCATCATTCCGGTGCGGATGCCGGAGCATTTGGCGGTGGCGGCGAAACCATCATCAACAACAACTATGGCGATGCCGGTTCCGATCCGTTTGGCGGGGCCGGAACGGATGCCGGGGGCGGGTTCACGGACTCTGACTTCGGCGGCGGTGGAGACTTCGGTGGTGGCGGCGATGGCGGTGGCTTCGACGACATGTTCTGAAGAGGGCATCTTTCACGCCTGATACCGACAATACCAGAAAACCCGTCCGGCTTTGCCCGGCGGGTTTTTTGCTGTTTGCCAACCCGCATGCCCATACTGCGTTGGCTTTGTAACGAGATTTTCCACTTTTCAGGGGCTACCCGATGAGCACAAACGATTTCCGCGACCTTGTGGCCTTTAAAGACCTGGAAGAGGGCCAGATCACGTCCTTTTCCGTTGATGGAACATCCGTTGTGCTGGTGAAGGATGGGGAAGAGGTTCATGCCTTGGGAGGGAAATGCCCTCACAAGGAAGCCCCGATGGAGCAGGGCGCCTTCTGCCGAACCGATAAAGGCAGCGTCTTGGTTTGCCCTTGGCACAAGGCCGTTTTCGATGCGGTGGATGGAAGCCTTGTCGAGCCTCTCGCTCTTGAGCCGCTGCCGCGCTATCCCGTGGAAATTGTGGATGGTCGTGTGCTGGTGGGCACCGAACCCATGAAGAGGGACGCTCCTGTTGTCCGACAGGAAAACGAAACTGTTCTGATCTTTGGAGCCGGCGCTGCGGGTGTAATGGCGGCGGTGACGCTTCGGCAGGAAGGATTTGCTGGCAAGATCACGATGGTCACCGAGGAAAAATATCGTCCTTATGACCGCACGGCTTTGAGCAAGACTGTTCTGCTCAGCGATCCCGAGAAAGCTCATGCTCCCTCTCTGAGAAGTGAGTCATTTTACGGCCAGAACCGGATCAGCGTGAAACATGCGACGATCCAGTCCTTCGAACCGGCAACGAAAACAGCAACACTCTCCGACGGAACTACCTTGACGGGCGATCACGTTCTCATCGCGACAGGAAGCCGTTCCCAGTCCCTTGGAATTCCTGGAGATGATTTGAAGCGAGTTTTCACCCTTCATAGGGAGAAGGATGCGGAAGACATTGCACGCGTCATCGACCCCGAGCAGGCAGTGACCATTATCGGGGCGGGTTTCATTGGTCTGGAGGTGGCCTCCTGCCTGCGTCAGCGTGGAGTAGGGGTCACGATTATCGCCGATACCGATGTTCCAATGGAAAAGCATTTCGGTCGGGAAATCGGGACGCGTCTGCGTCAGTTGCATGAAGAAAATGGCGTTGCCTTCATTTCGGATGCGAAGGTCGTGAGAATTTATGGGGACAACAAAGCTGAAGGCGTCGAGCTGGAAGACGGCATGAAGCTGCCAGCCTCCTTCGTTCTGGCAGGTGTAGGCGTATCGCCCGTGACGGAATACGTGCAGGGGCTGGAGCGGGACGATGACGGAGCAATCGTTGTCGATCCTCTGATGCGGGCTGCTCCCGGTGTTTATGCCGCCGGTGACGCGTCTGCGATCCGGCATGACGGCAAGCCCCGGCGAATCGAGCACTGGCGGCATGCACAGGTGCAGGGGCGCATCGCGGCTCTGACCATGATGGGTCATGAGACGACCCGTCTGCCGACGCCATGGTTCTGGACGCAGCAGTTCGGCAAGAAGATCGAGCTTTTGGGCTGGGGTGAGGGGTTCGACAACGTCAGCCTTGAGGGGGATATCAAGGGGTTCAGCTTTCTTGCGACATATCTCAAAGACGGAAAGCCGGTTGCGCTGGCAGGCTCGGGTCATGCGTATGACATGGCTAGAGCCGCCGTCGATTTCGAAGGTTTTGTGCAGGAAAAGGTCTGAACCGCGCACGAAGCTTGACATGAGCGGGCCGTCCCGGCTTCCTGCGCCCACTTATCCGCCAGGACGTTGAAGAGGCCCGACATGCATCCATACCGCACCCATGACTGTAGCGCCCTGCGTGAACAGGACGCCGGACAGACCGTTCGCCTGTCCGGCTGGGTGCACAGCAAGCGCGACCATGGTGGCCTGCTGTTCATCGATCTGCGTGACCATTATGGCGTAACACAGGTTGTTATCCCGGCTGGCACGGACCTGCTGGAAAAGGCAGAGCGTCTTCGCGTTGAGAGCGTCATTACTGTCACCGGCAAGGTTGTGGTCCGTCAGGGTTCCCAGCGAAACCCGAACCTGCCGACGGGTGACATCGAAGTTCTTGCCGAAGAGCTGGAAGTCCGTTCCAACGCGGCTGTTCTACCGTTTCAGGTGGCTGGTCAGGAGAACTATCCTGAAGAACTGCGCCTGAAGTACCGCTACATTGATCTGCGTCGCGAGAAGATGCACCAGAACATCCTGCTGCGCAGCCGGGTCATCACCAGCCTGCGCCAGCGGATGATCGCGCAGGGCTTCACCGAGTTCCAAACCCCGATCCTGACGGCGTCTTCCCCTGAAGGTGCGCGTGACTTCCTTGTGCCGGCGCGTCTGCATCCGGGCAAATTCTATGCGCTTCCGCAGGCTCCGCAACAGTTCAAACAGCTTGCGATGGTCGCGGGTTTTGACCGCTACTTCCAGATTGCTCCGTGCTTCCGCGATGAAGCCTCACGCGCTGACCGTAGCCCGGGCGAGTTCTATCAGCTCGACTTCGAGATGTCCTTCGTCACGCAGGAAGATGTCTTCACGGTTCTGGAGCCGGTTCTGGCTGGCGTCTTTAACGAATTCACGCCGGAAGGCTGGAAGATCACGGACGGTGCGTTCCCGCGTATTCCGTATGCTGATGCCATGCGCGATTATGGCTCCGACAAGCCGGATCTGCGTAACCCGCTGATCATCAAGGACGTGACGGATGCTTTCCGGGATTCCGGTTTTGGTCTGTTCGCCAAGATTGCGGCTTCCGGTGGTCAGATCCGTGCGATCCCGGCGCCGGGTGCAGGTGATCGTCCACGTGGCTTCTTTGACAAGCTGAACACCTGGGCGCGTGAGAGCGGCGCTGGTGGTCTGGGCTACATCATTTTTGAGGCAGAAGGCGGCAAGGGCCCGATTGCCAAGAACCTTGAGGCTGACCGCGTCGAGAGCATCCGCGAGATCTGCGGCCTGAAGGCTGGTGATGCCGTCTTCTTTGCTGCTGGCAAGGGGGACGAAGTTGCCAAGTTCTCTGGTGTTGTCCGCACCAAGGTGGCAACGGAGCTGGACTTCATCGAGAAGAACGCTTTCCGCTTTTGCTGGGTTGTGGACTTCCCGATGTTCGAGCTCAACGAAGAGACGGGCAAGGTCGACTTCTCCCACAACCCGTTCTCCATGCCGCAGGGTGGTCTGGAAGCACTGAACACGCAGGATCCGCTGACGATCAATGCCTACCAGTACGACATCGTCTGCAACGGTGTTGAACTGTCCTCCGGCGCAATCCGGAACCATCTGCCGGAAGTCATGCTGCGCGCCTTCGAGATCGCGGGTTATGGCCCAGAAGTTGTGGAAGAGCGCTTCGGTGGCATGCTGAACGCCTTCCGTTACGGCGCTCCGCCGCATGGTGGTGCAGCTCCGGGTGTGGACCGTATCGTGATGCTGCTGGCTGATGAGCCAAACATCCGTGAGGTCATTCTTTTCCCGCTGAACCAGAGCGGCGAAGACCTGATGATGGAAGCACCGGCCCCGGTTGAGCCAGCGCGTCTGAAGGAACTGCATCTGGCGCTGGATCTGCCGAAGCCAAAGCCTGCTGTCACAAAGTAAGCGTTCCCACTTTTGGAACGAACAAGCCGATGCTCCTGAAGGGGCATCGGCTTTTTTATTGGGAAAACAGATTTACGAAGCGAGGTATAGAAATGTCTTGCTTCACGGCGTGTTCAATATCAGTCATTTTCATTCTGGTAGAACTGGAAAACTGTATTTGCATAGGCTCTTCCGATCTGTCTCCGTTCAAAACATGATTTTGAGGGTGGAAAAACTTTTGCATGGAATAACCGTTTCTTGAGGTATCTGTAGCGATCAAGAAAGGTTATCCGGTGAGTAGCACCCTTCCAGAACGAGACGGTGGAACTGTGCAGGATCGTGTGCAGCAGGGCCGCCGGAATGCTTTTCTTTTTGCCGGAGCCGCCGGGCTCGCTGGACTGATGTTCGGTTTGGATACGGGGGTGATCGCAGGGGCGCTCAAGTTCCTGGGGGCGGACCTGAAGGCGAATGACCGCGCATTGGAATGGGTCGTGTCGTCACTGATGCTTGGAGCTGCTGCGGGCTCCCTGTTGGCTATTCCGCTGTCCCACCATCGGGGACGGCGAGGTGCGATGTTCTATGCGGGGCTTCTGTTCCTGTTGGGAACGGCCCTATGTTCGCTCGCTACGTCCATTCCCGTCATGATTGCCGGGCGCGTGTGTCTTGGGTTGGGCGTCGGGTTCGCATCCTTTTCCGCACCGCTCTATATTGCCGAAATCACGGAAAAAAGCCGCCGTGGCAAGATGATCTCCATGTATCAGCTTGTCATTACGGCGGGGATGCTGCTGGCGCTTCTGTCAGACAGTCTGCTGTCCTACGGCGGCCACTGGCGCTGGATGCTGGGTATTCTGGCGGTGCCGACAGTCGTGTTTATTCTTGCGACGATGCAGGTTCCGTACTCTCCCCGCTGGCTGGCCATGCGCGGTCGACGCAAGGAAGCGCATAAGGTTCTGCAACAGGTTCGTGGTTCCAAGCAGCGCGCTACGGAAGAACTGAACCGGATCGAGGAAAATCTTCGCAAGTCGGAAGGGAACGGGTTTGCGCTCCTGAAGTCTTCACCCGGCTTCAGGAAAACCTTTGCACTCGGGATCGGGTTGCAGGTTTTTCAGCAGTTCGCAGGCATTAACATTCTGATGTATTATGCCCCGCATATTCTGGAACATCTTGGCTTCTCTCCGTCGGCAGCTGTCTGGTGCACAACTTTGCTCGGCTTGGCCAATATGGTTTCCACGTTTGCAGCCATTTTGTTGATTGATCGGTGGGGCCGCCGTCCGCTGTTGCTGGTTAGTACAGTCGTGGCCTCTCTCAGCCTCGCCGTATTTGGAACGCTGCTTTACCTGCATGTCGGTGGGACGTTTGGTCAGATCGCCATTGTCAGCCTGCTTGTGCTGTTCATTCTTGGCTATGCTTTCGGAGAAGGGCCGATCCCCTGGACGATGTGCACCGAGATCCAGCCGATTCAGGGCCGCACATTGGCCATAGCGTGCTCGACATTTGCCAACTGGATGACAAACTGGCTCATCAGCAACGTTTTCCTCTCCGTGATGGGGGCAATCAATGATTACGGTGTGTTCTGGCTACTGGCTGGCTTCAATGCGGTGTTCTTCGTGATCGGGTATTTCTTCGTTCCAGAAACAAAAGACTGCTCGCTGGAAGATATTGAACACCGTGTCGAGGCTGGCCTGCCATTGCGGGAAATCGGTCAGCCCAGTCGCCCGGACAAGGCTTCAGACATGGTTTTGCAGGAGCGTGAATCGCTCCCTGTTTGATACGAAGGGGCCTGCAACGGAAAGGCATTGTTTCAGGGGAGGGGCGCGTGTGATCATGCTGGTTGCCAGAACGTCTGGAAGATCCCGGTATGCCTCACTCCGCTGAAATGCCTGTTCTTCGCCGTATCCGCCTGGGAGCGGAGTTTTTGGCTCTGTACGGTGGTGGGCCGCTTCTGATCCTGATGGAGCGTCGGGCTGGATTGCTCTTCGGGATGATCTGGTTCGGCGCTCTTCTGGCTTTTGTGTGGATGCGTCATGATCGCGCCGAACCGCACGTGCTTCCGGCCGAGATTCGGGAAATCTTCGTTAGATTTGCTGTTCTTGCGCCGCTGATAGCGCTGCTGACCTGGTTTCTATGGCCCGACACTTTTCTCAGCCTCCCGCGGCAGAAGCCGCTCTTCTGGCTGATGATCATGTGTTTGTATCCGCTGTTATCCGTCTGGCCTCAGGAAGTTCTGTACCGGGCGTTTCTGTTCCGCCGATACAACGCCGTTTTTGGGTCAACGGGTCGGACGGTTGTGGCAAGCGCTGTGGCTTTTGGGTTCGCACACGTCATTTTCCTGAACTGGATTGCTGTTGTCATGACAGCGCTGGGTGGGCTGATCTTTGCTCGGGATTACGGGCGGCACCGATCTCTGAAACTGGTTTGTCTGGAACACAGCCTTTACGGATGCCTGATTTTCACAGTGGGACTTGGACGGTTTTTTTATACCGGTGCGGCCTGGCACCACGGTTGACGAGCGCTGTTACAGAGCGCAGCAGACAATCTTTTTTCCGCCACAACTCCGCCTGATCACCGCCTTGTGAGGTCCGCAAGGTGCACTCCTACGCAGCGCCTTTTGTGAAAGGAGTGAGACGTTATGTTGAAACATCTATCCGGCTTGCTCGCCGTTTCGGCGCTTTTTGTGGGCGCCATGGCTCTGCCGCCGCTGAGCGGAACCGCATATGCCCAGTTCGTTCCCTATCAGGGACCGTATCGTCAGACGCCCCCTCCGCCACCTCGTCCTCCCGTTGAGCGGGTTCCATCGCATGCCCAGAGCATGCAGTGGGTTCCGGGGCACTGGACATGGGTTGGAAATGGGTATCGCTGGACGCGTGGCCATCTGGCACGTGTCGTCCGCAAAGGGCCGCCACCGCCGCCCTATCGCCCTCGGGGATGAATCAGAAAAGCCGCTCTTTCAGGGAGCGGCTTTTTTTTGTTCAGCGAAGGGTGACGAGCACCGGGACATGGTCGGATGCTTTTTCAGCAGCCCGTTCATCCCGATCAATAGTGAAAGACACGAGACGCTCGGCAACGCGTGGGGACAGGAGCGCGTGGTCGATCCGCAAACCTGAGTTCCGAGGGAACGCGCCAGCCTGATAATCCCAGAACGTATAATGATGCCCTGTCGGTTCAACTGCGCGCAGCGCATCCGTCAGGCCAAGCCATTGCAGACGATTGAACGCAGCCCGTGTCTCGGGACGCACCAGTGCGTCGGTCGAGGAAAGCGCGCCGGGCGCAAGGTCTTCGTCCGTCGGGCAAACGTTGTAATCGCCAATGAAGGCGAAGGATTTTTCACTTTCAAGAAATGTCTTTGCCCGGTTGGCGAGGGCATCGAAGAACGCCATTTTCTTGGCATAACCCTCTTCGCCGCCTGAATTGCCGTTTGGCAGGTACAGATTGCCAATCGTGAGCCCATCCATGTCTGCTTCAATATAGCGGGCGGTCGGGTCTTCAAAACCGGGAAGGTGATGGGTCGTCACTTCGAATGGACGACGGCCGATCAGGGCAACACCATTATAAGCTTTTTGGCCGGTCGTGGCGACGTGCAGGCCAGCCTCATGGAAAACAGCCGGGAACTGGCTGTCCTCGCATTTGATTTCCTGAAGGCAGAGCAGATCGCATTCCGGATGGCGTTCCAGCCAGTCCTGAACAAGATGGGCGCGGGCGCGGATGGAATTGATGTTCCAGCTTGCAAAAGTAAAGGACATGCGCTCAGGCCAGCGAAAAGCTTGTGCCGCAACCGCAGGCTGATGCGGCATTCGGGTTCGTAACCGTGAAATGCGCGCCCATCAGCTTGTCGACGAATTCCAGTTCGGCACCTTCCAGAAGGTCCAGGCTGGTTTCATCCACATAGACCGTCGCGCCATCGCGTTCGATCAGAACGTCATCCTCATTCTTCGTGCGATCCAGCTTAAACTGGTACTGAAAGCCGTTGCAGCCACCGGCCAGCACTGCAACCCGCAGAGCCAGACCTTCAGGTTCCGGCTGGGCGGAGATGATTTCCAGGATCCGCGCAGCAGCGCTGGCAGACATGGTGAAGGTGGGTGTGTCGGACATGGCTCGTTCCTGGTTTCTGAAGCACTGCTGCAAGGCAGGACGGTTCTGGTCCTGATTATATGGCCTGACCACCCCCAAGGGCAAAGGGGTAGAGTTGCGTTGATACAGGCCTGTCGTAGAATGACACCTGTGATCCGACGAACAGCGTGCGTTCCGTGCCTGCGGGTCATCAGGGGAGTGTGTTGATGGCTGCCATCTATGCGGTTCAGGAAAAAGGGAGCCGTGGCCGGCTTTATCCCGAGGTGGAGAGCCCGGTTCGCTCTCCCTGGCAGAGAGACAGGGACCGTGTTCTGCATTCCGCCGGGTTCCGCACACTACAGTACAAGACGCAGGTTTTCATCAACCATGAAGGCGATTTCTTTCGTACTCGTCTGACGCATTCCCTCGAAGTGGCCCAGATTGCCCGTTCGATCGCCCGTAGTCTTGATCTGAATGAGGATCTGACGGAAGCGCTGGCTCTGGCGCATGATCTGGGGCACACGCCGTTTGGCCATGCCGGGGAGGACGCTCTTGCGCTGGCCATGCAGGACTGGGGCGGCTTCGATCACAATACGCAGTCCCTTCGTCTCGTGACGTCTCTGGAGACGCGGTATCACGCTTTTGATGGCCTGAATCTGACATGGGAAACGCTGGAGGGACTGGCCAAGCATAATGGCCCGGTAAAGCGTCCGACGCCTTATCTGGCTGAGTACGACGCACGGCATCATCTGGATCTTAGCAGTTATGCTTCTGCCGAAGCGCAGGTTGCAGCCATGTCAGATGATATTGCCTATCACGGCCATGATCTGGATGACGGGCTACGGGCAGGGCTGCTGACGTTCGAAGATATTGAGGATCTGCCGCTCGTGGGTGATGCCCTTCGGGCCTCTCGCGAAATGGAACGCCGCACGGGTCGTGAAGCGATGGATCAGGCGCAGCGTGTCCGTCATGAAACCATTCGCGTGGTCATCAATGCGCTGGCGACGGATCTGACGGAGCAGACGCGCCGGAATCTGGAGGCTCTTAACCCACAGTCGGCAGACGACATCCGCCATGCCGATCATGCGGTGGTGGCGTTCAGTCCGGAAATGCGGGAAAAGAACAAGGCGATCCGCAAATTTCTTTATGCGCGTATGTACCGTCACTGGCGCGTCAACCGTATGGCGCGGAAAGCCAAGATAGCACTGGCCGAAATCTTCACGATCCTTTCGGAAGAACCGGGTCTTCTGCCAGACCCGCTCAAGGATCGCGCCAAGGCTGCGGATGACACGGAACGGCGGCGTCTGGTGGCGAATTATATCGCTGGAATGACCGATCGTTTCGCGATGGAAGAACATCGACGGTTGACGGACCTCTCCGTGCTGGGCTGATAGAGCCTCTTCAAGACGTTACAGGTTACAGGACTCGAACTGAAAATGGCCGCTGCACCCACTGCCCATACGACTGACTGCCTATTTGCCCGCACCAGAGACCAGGTGTGCGAGGCCCTGCGGTCCGTTGTCCCCGGCCTGCCGGAAGAGGTGGTGCAGCGCGTTGAAGTGACGCCGCCGCGTGATCCGTCCCACGGGCACATGGCTACGAACGCCGCTCTGCTGGCGGCCAAGCCTGCGAAGCGTAAGCCTGCCGATATTGCTGCCGAGCTGGTGCTGAAGCTTGCTGAACTGCCAGACGTCGATCATGCCGAAGCTGCAGGGCCAGGCTTTGTGAACATGACGCTCAAGCCGCATGTGCTTCAGGGCATAGCCAAGGCTGTTCTGGAAACAGGCGAGGCTTATGGCCGTTCCACGATGGGGCAGGGCACGCGCGTAAACGTTGAGTACGTTTCCGCTAACCCGACTGGCCCGATGCATGTCGGTCATTGTCGGGGCGCCGTGGTGGGTGATGCGCTGGCTAATCTGCTTCAGGCAGCGGGTTTTGGCGTCACGCGTGAGTATTACATCAACGACGCCGGAACGCAGGTTGTGGCCCTCACCTGGGCAACATACTGGCGTTATCTTCAGGCCATCGGCACGCAGATTGATGCCGAAACGTTCAGCCCGCTGACGCCGAATGGTCTTCAGTATCAGGGTGATTATTTGGTCCCGGTCGCTGAAAGCATCGCGGCGAAACATGGTCGCGCGCTTGCCAACGATGATGGCAGCCCGGCTGATCCGTCCGTCTGGTTCGAGATCGTTCGTCGGGAGGCGCTTGAGCAGATGATGGCGGCAATCCGTACGGATCTTGAAGCCCTCGGCATTTCTCACGAAGTGTTTGCCAGCGAGGCTGAAACGCTCGCCAGCGGACGCGTTGATGCCGCTATTGCCAAGCTCGAAAGCAAAGGCCTGCTGTACGAAGGTGTTCTGGAGCCGCCGAAGGGCAAGATGCCGGAAGACTGGGAAGCGCGCCCGCAGACGTTGTTCCGGTCCACGGACTTTGGCGACGATCAGGATCGTGCGCTTCGCAAGTCTGACGGCACGAACACCTATTTCGCCAATGATATCGGCTATCATGCCCAGAAGGCCGAGAATTCAGACGTTCTGATTGACGTGCTTGGCGCGGATCATGGCGGTTACGTGTCCCGAATGCGCGCAGCTATTTCGGCGCTGACGGATGGCAAGACCGGCTTTGAAGTCGTGATGTGCCAAATCGTTCGCGTTGTGAAGAACGGCGAGCCGGTGAAAATGTCCAAGCGTGCCGGTACGTTCGTGACGTTGCGCGATCTGCTGGACGAAGTCGGGCGTGAGGCCGTGCGCTTCACGATGCTGACCCGCAAGGCCGACGCGCAGATGGAATTCGATCTGGATGCTGTCGTCGCCCAGACACGCGATAATCCGGTGTTCTACGTTCAGTATGCCCATGCCCGTTGTCGCTCGGTGCTGCGCTCTGCCGAGACGATGTTCGGTGCCGACGCCGTGACGCCTGAGGCACTGGCAAAGGTCGATCTCACCGGTCTGTCTTCGGATGTTGAACTGGCCGTGCTGCACCGTATCGCGTCTTTCCCGCGTTCGGTGGAAGCTGCTGCTGCTGCGCGTGAGCCGCATCGTATCGCGACGTATTGCATTGATCTGGCGTCTGACTTCCATGCTCTGTGGAATCGTGGACGTGAGGACACGACTCTGCGATTCCTTCATGAAAATGATCGTGAGATGAGCCTGGCCAAGCTGGCTCTGGTCTCCGCAATCGCTGGAACGCTGCGGTGCGCACTGACCATTCTTGGCGTCGTTCCGGTGGAGGAAATGCGATGACCCCTGACAGCGATAATGATCGGAACGTCCGGGATCCGGGCGATTATGGATCAGGACCGACCGCGCCGCCACCTCGTGGCGGGCGTGAACGCCTGAGCAGCGATTATGACGAAGACGCGCCGCCGCGTCGTCGTCCTGCACCTGCTATGGGCAATACGGAACGGGCAGGAGGCGTGGCCTCATTGCTGGGCAGCGATCCGGCAACGCGCAAGCTTGTTGGTGGGGCTGTCGGTATCGGTGCGGTGCTGCTTCTGGCTGTGGGTGGCTGGTCCCTGACGGGTGGTCATCATGGTGGCATCCCCATCATCGGCCCCCCGCCGGGTCCTGTGAAGGATGTTCCGGCTGATCCTGGCGGCATGCAGATCATGGGTAGCGATAGTGGCGATACCGATCTGACGGGGAACGGCGAGGCGCATCTGGCTCCAGGTCCTGAGCAGCCAGATGCCAAGGCTCTGGCGCGCCAGTATGGTGTCCAGCCCGGCACGCCTGCGGCCCCGGCTGACAAGCCTGCCGCAGAGTCAGATGCGCAGTCTCCGGACGCCAAGCCTTCTGATGGCACGATGCCTTCTTCCCCGGATGCGTTGGGGGATAAGGCTCCTGCCGCGGCTCCGGGGCCTAATGCGGCGGATACGTCCAAGGCGCCCGCGGAGACTGCGGCACCTGAGGACGATGCGGAAGACGCGGAGCCAGCAAAGCCTGCTCCGGAGAAGCCGGTTCCTGCTCCGAAGCCGAAGGCTCCTGAGGTCCCGGTTCACAAAGCTGCGCCAGTTGCTCCGGCCAAGCCCGTGCAGAAGCCGCTTCCGCCACCGGAGCCGGTGCCTGAAAATGTTGCTCCAGCCCAGAAAGCTGCCGCAACGCCGAAGGCCGAAACGGGTGGTGCCCGTGAAGTTCAGCTTGCTGCTCTCGACAGCGAAGCCGCTGCGCGTAAGGAATGGGAGTCCCTGCGGCATCAGGCACCGGCTCTGTTCGCCGGACATTCGCCGCTGTTCGAAAAGACCGCGCACGGCGACAAGACATTCGTGCGTCTACGCATTGGTGGCTTTGAGGATCTGAAGGCGGCCCGTGCGTACTGCGTGAAGCTGCACGCGCAGTCCATCGCCTGCACTCCGGCCCAGTTCTGAGAGACCGGACTTGAGCGAGGTTCTGCATCTGACGCTGGACGGGTTCGAGGGGCCGCTTGATCTGCTTCTTGATCTCGCCCGCGCCCAGAAGGTGGACCTCGCTAAGATTTCCATCCTTCAACTCGTCGAGCAGTATCTGTCCGTGGTCGAGCAGGCCCGGGCGGAAGCGCGAGCCTTGCGTCTTGAACTCGCGGCGGACTGGCTTGTCATGGCGGCTTGGCTGGCCTGGCTGAAGTCCAAGCTTCTGCTGCCTGCGGAAAGTGGTGGGGAAGACGCGGAAGAGGCGGTCGAGCAGCTTCAGGAACGGCTGATCGAGCTGGAGCGGATGCGTGCGGCTGCTGCGTGGCTCATGGAGCGTCCTCGCCTCGGTATTGATGTGTTTCGCCGTGGGGAAGGCGAAGACCATACGGAAATTGATCGTTCCGGCCTGCGTGTTGATCTGTCTGCCCTGATTACGGCCTATCTGTCTGCCCGGCGCCGTACAAACCGCAAACGTGTTTATGCACCGCGGACCCGTCGATATTGGAGCGTGCAGGACGCTTTGGCGCGTCTGCGCCGAATGCTGGGAACGGATGCTGTTACGGACTGGCAGACCCTGACGTCCTTACTGCCCGAACATCTGGCGGATGATCCGGAAACCGGGCCGTATGGGCGGAATGCCGCTCTGGCAGGAACGCTGCTGGCTGGGCTGGAAATGGCGAAAGGTGGGGCTGTGGAACTACGTCAGCCGGAAGCTTTTGCTGAAATTGAATGGCGGGCAGTTTCGTGACGTCTGACGAGATGCAGCGCGGCTGTCTGCTTCTGGAAGCCCTGATTTTTGCCAATCCGGAACCGGTGCGGCCAACCGTCATGGCGGAGCTTCTGAAGGCTCAGGGTTTGAATTTGGTGGTGTCGGACGTTCTGGTCGCGCTGGCCGAGCGTTATGCGACCCATGCGATCGAACTTGTCGAAGCTGCCGGGGGCTGGCAGTTCCGGACGCGTCCGGAATATGCCTCGGCGCTGACAAAAGTCGTCGAAAAGCCGCGTCGACTGAGCCGAGGTGCGATGGAGACCCTCGCTATCATTGCGTATCACCAGCCCTGTACGCGTGCGGAAATTGAAGCGATCCGGGGTGTCTCTCTAGGTCAGCCCATTCTGGATGCGCTGCTGGAAGATAGTCTGATTGCTCCAAAAGGGCGCAAGGAAGTTCCCGGCCGTCCGGTTCTGTGGGGTACGACGCCAGCCTTTCTGGAAAGCTTCGGTCTGCCGGATCTGGGTTCATTACCCAAGCGGGAAGATTTCCTTCTGGACAGAGCCCCGACGGAAGCGGCACCAGAAGCGCCTTCCCCCGTAGGCGAGACTGACGGGACGGGCTAGGATTGTTGCATGTTTGACTTCAGTTTCTCGGAAATAGCCCTGTTTGTCGTCGTGGCGATG